>Ga0163227_100320_pt1 | contig 13090 bp, 9 predicted proteins | sample MSEWel2016_09_14_2_FD_113148 | JGI IMG/M metagenome (GOLD analysis project Ga0163227, IMG submission 113148) | Subsurface microbial communities from deep shales in West Virginia, USA - MSEEL Well Study Marcellus 5H_2016_09_14 ...
CGGATCTTTCCGCAGGCTACTCGTGCGCCATGAGCACCACTTCAATATCTACCATGCGTTCTTCATGATCGCCTGCGTTATGCTAACGATGCGCAGGATGAAGTTTTGAAACGGCCTCTAGAGTCGGTGGGCAACTAGTTGACCGGCTGCCATTGGGCGTTGGTGCTGGTCGTGCTGCCGGAGTATTGGGCGGCCGTGTCGCCGTCGGTGGTGCGACCGTAGCCGTCGAGCTTCATACCGGTGTTGACGTTCTGCAGGTAGTAATAGCCGCTGCCGGCCGACTGGAGCGTCCACTGGGTGTTGGGGTGCTGCGAGCCCGCTGTATAGAGGGCCGCGGCGTCGCCGTTGGTGGTGCGACCATAGCCGTCGAGTTTCATGCCGGTGCCCTGGTTGACCACGTAGTAGTTGGAACCGACGGGGACCAGACCCCAAGTGGCGTGGATGCTCGAGGTGTTGGACCACTGGGCGGCGTCGGCCCCGTTGGAGGTGCGGCCCATGCCGTCGAGATACATGCCCGTAGCGCGGTTCTGGAGCCGCTTGATGCCGAAGCTGCCCAGGTTGGAGGTCGTGTTGGAGGAGCTGCCGGATCCGCTGACCGAGGTGCCGGAGTTGTTGGCGCCGTAGTCGACGGTGCAGTTGTCCACGTCTTCGAGCCAGATGCCGATGTCGCTCGTATCGGCGATGTAGACGTTCTTGACCCAGATGTCGTGGCTGCCGGTCAGGATGAAGAGGCCGCGCCCGCACTCGATGGAGGTGGCGTTTTCGACCTCGAAGTAGCCGCAGTCGTTGGCGAAGCGCAGGCCGGCGTAGCCCCCGCCGTAGCAGCAGCGGTAGGCGTAGACCGACCACACGTGGCCGTTGACGCTCTTGTTGAAGAGCACGCCGCACTCGCCGCAGTTGGTCGCGACGATGCCGGAGACGTTGTTGCCGTCCACGCCGTAGGTTTCGAGGCCGTGGCTGCTGCAGTTGTCGAAGCTGCAGTCCTGCACGTTGAGGTTGTAGACCCAGCGCCCGTCTTCATAGGGGCGGCTCGGGTGGCTGTCGACGCGGATGCCGATGCTGCCGCCGACGATGTGCACGTTGCGGATGTCGATATCGCTGGCACGGCTGGTGCGGATGCCCATGCCGGAGCCGCGCGGGGCGGTCAGTGTAAGGTCGAAGATCCCGATGGGGCCCGAGCCGTCGCGGAAGAAGCCGTAGCCGCCGTGGGTTTTGTCGAACGTGTTGTTGTGACCGTAGATGTTCAGGCCCGGCTGCAGGTCGACCTGCGAATGCAGGCTGCCGCCGACCAGGATGTGGAGATCGCGGTTGCCGGAGCCGATCGCATTGTTGATGGCGGTGGCCAGGTCGCTGGATTGCCCCTGTTCGACGTTGTTGTTCGTCCAGCGGTAGTAGCCGTTGCGCCAGAATACCTCATTGGCGTAGCCGTGGAGGGCGCTGGCACCGAGGGCAAGGAAGGCAAGGAGGAGTAGGGCGAAGGAGAGGGGGTGAGGGATTCCAGACAAGAAGCTTCGGGGCTGGGAACCCGTTGCTGCTGCGTACTTCATTTTGGGTGTTCCTATCATGATGGGGTATATGGGGTTTTACTGCGGCCTCTCGGCCACGAGTAGTCTTTCGGTTAGTTCGTTGTTTTGAAGGCCATGCCTTCAAAGCGCTCGCAGGTGGGGCTGGATGCGAGGAACTCGATTGCGGGGAGGCAACCGAACGAACGTTCCTGAGGCAGGCGTGCGGCGTCCGCAAATCGTCCCAGAACCGGGACGCAAAACACGCCTATACGAACATGCGCGTTCTCATCCGCAATCCCGCCAAAAAAACGCGCTTTTTTTTACGGTTTGCAGACATGTAACGGCGTAATGGCTGAAAGCCAACGCTTTATGGTAAACCGGGCAGCAGATCGACGGAGACGCAATATTGTCCGTCAATGGCTGGATCCCGGCGCTGTTTCGGTTCAGCATTCTCCGGGTCACCTTTTCACTGCCATGGCTTCCGATTCCACCCCAGCATCCGCCTTGCAACGCCTGATCCGCGACCGGATCGAGGCGGACCTGCCGGCGCTCGAAACCCTCTATCGCGACCTTCACGCCCATCCGGAGCTTTCGGGGCAGGAACAGCGAACCGCGAGCATCGTGGCCGAGTCGTTTCGCGCCGCGGGTCTCGACGTGACCGAGCACTTCGGCGGTCACGGGGTGGTCGGAGTGCTGCGCAACGGCGAGGGCCCCACCGTGCTGCTGCGGGGAGATATGGATGCGCTGCCGCTGCCGGAAGAAACGGGCTTGCCCTACGCAAGCCAGGTCGTCGCCACCAGCCGGCAGGGCGAGCGCGTGCCCGTGATGCACGCCTGCGGTCACGACGTGCACACCACGGTGCTGCAGGGTGCGGCGCAGCAGCTGGCGCGACTCCGCGATCGTTGGCAAGGCACCCTGGTGTGTGTCGCGCAACCGGCGGAGGAGATCCTCGAGGGCGCCCTGGGCATGCTCGAAGCGGGGCTGTATGAGCGCTTCGGGCGCCCGGATACCGCCATCGCCCTGCACGTGACCAACTTGCAGCCGGCGGGCACGGTCGCCTTGTCGGAAGGCTTCGGCATGGCCAACGCGGACTATGCGGATGTCCGGGTGCGCGGGATCGGCGGGCACGGTTCCGCTCCCCACCAGACCCGGGACCCTATCGTGCTCGCGAGCCGTATCGTGCTGGCGCTGCAGACGGTGGTCAGCCGCGAAGTCGATCCGCAGGAACCGGCGGTGATCTCGGTCGGCTCCATCCGGGGCGGCAACACGGGCAATGTGATCCCCAACGAGGTGAATCTCCAGGTAACGCTGCGCTCCTTCAGCGAGGCAGTGCGGGGGCAGCTCTGGGCCGCGCTCGAGCGCACCGTGCGCGGCGAGGCGGTGGCCGCGGGCTTTCCGGATTACTTGATGCCGGAGGTTACGCGCTTGAACGGCGTGCGCTCGGTCTACAACGAGCCGGCGCTGACGCAGACCGTGGCTCGACAGTTCCGCGCCTGGCTGGGGGCGGAACACGTGCAGCCGTGGCAGCCTGTGCTGGCGGGCGAGGATTTTACGGCTTACGCTGGCCCGGACCGCTCGATCCCGATCTGCCTCTTTTGGCTCGGGGCGATGCAGCCGGAGCGGTTTGAACAGGCCACGCGGGAAGGCCGCTTGCTGCCGGGGCTGCACCACACGCAATTCGCGCCCGATCCGGCCCCGACGCTCCGAACGGGTATCTTTGCGCTGACGGCCGCCGCACTGGCGTTGCTACCAGCGGGGTGAGCTCAGCGCTTGAGATCCAGAAACCCCAGGTCGAAGACGTAGGCACCGTCGAGGTGCGCACTGTGCCAGGTCGCTCCAAAGTCCTCGGTGTAGAAGGTGCCCTCTTCAAACGTGGAGGCCCAGAGGCGGTGGCGATGAACCGGGTCGAAGGTCATGGCCGTGATATTGGCCGAGGGCAGGGCGGTGGCCGCTGGTTGCCACTTGTCGCCCCCATCCCGGGAAAACCACACCCCGGTGGTCCAGCCGCCCGCGGCCAGCAGATCGGCATCGTGCGGCGCGACGGCGACGGCGTAGACGTTGGCCTGGGCGAGAGCGGGCGCGCATGGGCTCCACGTGTGGCCGTTGTCGCGCGAGCGCCAGACTCCACGTCCTTCGGTGCCGACCAGCCACCGGTCCAGATCGGTTTCCGATTGGCAGATGCGTAAGGCCGCCACCTCTGGGAAGCCGTCTACGCGTCGCCAGACTGCGCCGCAGTTGGTGCTCTCGAAAAGCCCCGTGGTAGTGGCGAGCAGCAGTCGGGCGGGGTTGCGCGGGTCGATGGCAATGCCTTTGGCCAGGCGTTCCGCCGGCAATCCCTCGCTGGCGTCCCTCCAGCTCTCGCCGCCGTCGTGGGAGACGAGTACGCCCCAGGCCGTGGCCGCGTAGACGTTTTCGCGCGACTGGGGGTCGACGACGATCTGGAGCACGTCGGCCTCGCGCCAGCCGGTTACCATCCGCCAAGTCTCTCCACCGTCGCGCGAACGCACGATGCCGTTGCCGCAGGCGAGGAAAATGTGTGCCGGATCATGGGGATCGACGGTAGCGCTGCTGACCAATTGGATCTCGGGCCCCAGGCGGCTCCACGCGCCCTTGGGGGCGCGCCACAACACGCCGCTGCTGGTGGGGACGGCGCTCGCCTGCTGTTGCTTCGTCATGATCATGGCGGCAAACAGCTCCGGCGTGGGCGGCTCTGCGGCGTAGGCGGCGGGACAGGCTGTCAGGAGGGCGATGATCCAATAGGGGGCTAGGCGCTTCATTGTTGCGAGGGGGTAGAGCTGCTGCGGGTCAAGTCGGTGAAGTCGAGCTGGTAGCGCGCTTCGTCGTAGCGCATTTCCAGGTGTTCGCTGCCGCGCTCGGCGTGACCGAAGGGACCGTCGAACAGGGGCCAGTCCGCGTAGTCGACGGGTGCGCCGTTGACTTCGGGTGGTTGGCCGTAGGTGGCGGTGAGCTGGGTGCCGTCTAGCGTGGTGAATCGCACCGAGGGGGTGCCTTGCAGCGAGAACTTCAGCGGCAGGGCTTCGACGGCCTTCTGAAATTGGGCGAAAGAGGCAAAATCGCGTTGGGAAGCCACCTGCAGGACGTAGCCGTTTTGGCGGGCCTCGCTGTGGTAGAGTTCGCTCTTTCCGGCCAACTCGGCGAAGTTGCTACTGACCCAGCCGCCGGCGCCGCCGTGCAGCAGGCCCGTCCAGTCGACCGGTCGCCATTCGCCCGGGGCGAAGGGCCGATAAGCGAGGTAGATCGGACCGCCCTGGGCGAAGATCCAGCCCGAAGGCGCTTCGGTGCGGGCGGTGAGGTCTTCGGAGAAAAAGGTATGGATGTGTGGGAAACGGCTGTCCTCGGGGATGTCGTAGAGGGCGATTAAGGTACCCTCATGCTGGAAGATCTGTTCGTAGGGCGACCCGCCTTCCAGCTTGTCCGGCGCCGTGTAATCCACTTTGGACCGGGCGATGAGGTCGGTCACCGTATCCCAGTCCGTCACGAAAAAGCGCGTGCCTTCCTCCGGTGAGGCGTGGGGCTGGACGGCAAACATGGTGTTGGAGATGCCGCGCGGTCGGTCTTCCCGCCAGATGAGGCTCCAGGTCTGCTGCTGGATGGGCTGCAGCGTGCCGCCCTGGCAACAACCGAGAACGAAGTCGGGGTGCACGTAGCTGTATTTGTAGACGGGTGCCGTGACGCGTCCGTCGATCTCGAAGGTTTCCGGGCCCATGTGCCGGAGCCGCCAACGGGTGCGTTTCAGTTCACGCTGCACATAGGGCGTTTCGCGGTCGCGGGCGATGCGGTCGAGGATGGCGGGTGGGGTGTAGCCGCTCAAGGCGAGCATCAGGCAGCCGGCGGTCGATTGGTATTCACCCTGCCCGAAGAGCAACCAGGCGTGGGAGGCGGCGGGTGTCAGGGCCGGTTCCAGGGTATAGCGGGGATAAATGCGGCTGTGGGCGCCGCCGTAGAGCCCGTTGAGGTCTTCCACCGCAAAGTCGAAGAGGATGTAGTCGAGCATCATGCGCCCGATCTGCCGCACTTCGGGGTCCTGAGCCCAACCGGCGAGCAGCGAGAGTGGGCGCACGTATTCCTCGATGTAGTTGGGCGAATCGAACTCGCCTTGACCGTAGGAGGTGGTGACCCGCACCCAGTCGCGCAAGTAGTCCCTGGCTTCCTCCATGTTTTCGACCGAGCTCTTGCCGTTGTACCACGCTTCGCCGCCGGCTTCAGGGAACATCTCGCAGACCAGATACAGGCTCGCGTAATACATCAGCCAATGGTTTTCCGTATCCCCACGGTAGGGGAAGTAGGTCCGCCACAGCTCGCGGAAGTAGGCCCAGTCGTCCTCGTTCCAGGAGTCGCGGCCCGCATACATCGCGAGCACCATCGGGTGCATCCAGAACATTGCGCCCGATGGCGGATCGTTCAGCGCGCGGATGCGTTGACGGGCCCAGTCGAGGTTTTCGCCCCGCGAGACCGTCGCCGCGATGTCGAACAGGCTGCCTTTGGACGGGTCTTGCGGGTCGATGCGCGCAATCGCCTCGTCGATGACGCGTTCGCGCCGCTGTTCCAGTGCGGCCAGGCGTTCGGCTTCGGCCGGCCACACACTTTCAGCCGCGAGGGCTTGGGTCCAGGCGATCCAGCAGGCCAAGCACAGCCAGGGAACGCGGGTGAGGGTTCGTCGACTCAGGCGAATGGATGCGAAGAAGGCACACACGATAGGTCGGATGTTGTGGTCGGTCGGCGGAGAGGCACGCCAAGGGGTGGTTTATCGTAAGACCGGCGGGATGTGGCGCATTGTAGGGCGAAATGGTGGGCTCGGCGACCATGAAAGCTGGACTTGTTTCCATTACCTTCCGGGCGTTGTCCCCTGAACGCATCATCGAAGCGGTGGCGGATGCCGGGCTGCGCGGCATCGAGTGGGGCGGGGAAGTGCATGTGCCCACGGGCCAACTGGGCACGGCGGAAGTAATTGCGCGCCGCACGCGCGAAGCCGGTCTGGAGGTCGTCTCGTTTGGCTCGTACTACAAGTTTTGCGAGTGTCTGGTGGGCGATCCCAAGGTGGCGTCGCCGTCCTACGATGCGGTGCTGGATACGGCCGAAGCCCTCGGCGCGCCTGCAATTCGCATCTGGGCCGGCAAACAAAGCCCCGAGGCGGTGGAAGACATCGTTTTTTTCCGCATCGTGGAGCAGGCACAACGCTTTGCTGCGGCAGCGCGCGAGCGGGGGTTGCGTCTGGACTTCGAGTTCCACGGGCGGACGCTGACCGAGACGGCGACGTCCACCGCACGGTTGCTGGACGCCATCGACCGGCCCAATGTGCGCACGCTGTGGCAGCCTCCGCTGCAGACTTCGCCCGAAGTTCGATTGGCCGGCTTGCGCCAATTGGAGCCGCGGGTGACGAACCTGCACTGCTTTCATTTCGGCCAAAACCCGTGGCCCCACATCCGGCCTTTGCAGGAGGGAGAGGATGAGTGGAAGCGCTACCTCGCCGCGTTGGAACCCGTGCGCAATCTGGGCCGCTGGGCATTGATCGAGCATGTGCGCGAGGCTTCGCTGGAGGCATTCCGGGAAGACGCGGCGGCGCTGAAGACCTGGCTGACGGCGGTGAGCTGAGGCGGTTTTCAGTAAAACACGCACCCCCTTGTCTGAAATGGCTACCCGAGAAAGATCGACCGCATGACCACCGTCAACTCCTCCTTGCCGCTGCCTTGTTCGATGAATGAGGTGGACTCGTTTCTCGCCCAGCCCAAGGCGGGCACCCTGGAGACGCTCGCCTCGCTCGAGGGGGATGTCATCGTATTGGGCGCCGGCGGCAAAATGGGCTTTCATCTCAGCTGGATGTTGAAAGAGGGCTTCCGTCAGCTGGGCAAGGACAACACGGTCTACGCCGCCTCGCGCTTTCGCACCCTGGCCGGTCGCGAAGCCTACGAGCGGGTGGGGGTAAAGACGCTGGTGGGCGATTTTCGCGACGCGGCTTTTGTGCGCAGCCTGCCGGAGTGCCCGACCGTCTTTTACCTCGTCGGCGCGAAGTTCGGCACGGCGGACAACCCGGGCCTGTTGCAACAGATGAACGTGGACGTCGCGGCGGAGTTGGCGGAGCGCTACGCGATCTCCCGGATCGTCGCGCTTTCCACCGGTTGTGTCTACGCCTACGTCCCGCCCGACTCGGGCGGATCGACGGAAGACGCGCCGCGTCAGCCCGTGGGTGCCTACGCGTTTTCCTGCCTGGGCCGCGAGCGCGCCTTCGAGGCGGTTTCGCTGCGCTGCGGCACCCCCGTCACGCTCATCCGCCTCAATTACGCGGTCGAATTTCGCTACGGCGTGCCCGTCGATATTGCGCTCAAAGTCATGAACGGCGAGCCGGTCGACGTGACGATGGGCTACGTGAACATCATCTGGCAAAACGACGCGCTCAACCAGATCGTGCAGGCCTTGAGCGTGGCGGCTTCCCCTCCGCGCCCCCTCAACATTACGGGTGCGGACATCTTGTCGGTGCGCGATCTGGCGTGCTGCTTCGGCACGTTGCTCGGCCGCAAACCCAGGTTTGTGGGCGAAGAAGCACCCACGGCATGGTTGAGCGACGCCTCCGCCTCGCACCGGCTCTTCGGCCCGCCGGAAGTCTCGGTCGAAACGATGATGCGCTGGATCGCCGCCTGGATTCAACGCGATGGCTCCACCTTCCACAAGCCGACGGGCTTTGAGCGCCGCGACGGGAATTTCTAATCCGATCCATGTCCGCCCATACCTTACCTCTTCCTGTGCGCGAGCGTCTGTTTCAGGGGGTCGCCATTCCCGCTCATCCTTTGGCCCTGACCGCCCGACGCCGCTTCGACGAGCGCCGCCAGCGTGCCCTGACGCGCTACTATCTGGCCTCGGGCGCGGGCGGTCTCGCCGTGGGTGTGCACACCACGCAATTCGAGATCCGCGAGCCGTCGGTGGGGCTTTACGAGCCCGTGCTGGCGCTGGCGGCGGAGACGATGGATGCCGCCGAGGCGGGCACCACGCTGGTCCGCGTGGCCGGGATCGCCGGTCCGACCGCCCAGGCGGTGCAGGAGGCGGAAATTGCCGCCGGGCTGGGCTACCACCTCGGGTTAGTGAGCCTGGCCGCCTTTGCGGGCGCCTCCGACGCGGCGATGGTCGCGCACCTGCGGGCGGTGGCCGAAGTGATGCCGGTGTTCGGCTTTTACCTGCAACCCTCCGTGGGCGGGCGGGCATTGTCTTACGCCTTCTGGCGGCAGGCGGCCGAGATCGAGAACCTGGTGGCGATCAAGCTCGCGCCCTTCAACCGCTATGCGTCGCTCGACGTGGCGCGGGCCGTGGTGGATGCCGGCCGGGCAGACTCCCTCGCCCTCTACACCGGCAACGACGACAACATCCTGCTCGACCTGCTGACGACCTACCGCTTCGGCCCTGGCCCGGGGCAGAGCATCCCGATCCGGGGTGGCCTGTTGGGCCAATGGGCGGTGTGGACCCAGCGCGCGGTGGAGGATTTTCAACGCATTCGCCGCCTCCGGGCGGACGGCCTGCCGCTGTCCGCCGAGTGGATGACGCGCGCCCAGCAATGGGTGGATGTGAATGCCGTCGTCTTCGATGTGGCGCACGGCTTTCGGGGCTGCATCACCGGGATTCACGAGATCCTCCGGCGTCAGGGCCTGCTGGAAGGCATCTGGACGCTCAATCCCGAGGAGGGGCTTTCGCCGGGGCAGGCTGAAGCGATCGACCGGATTTACCGCACCTACCCAGAGTTGAACGACGACGCTTTTATCCAGAGCCACCTCGATGCCTGGCTCCGGTAGCCTGCTTTTCGTTTGGGGACAGTTATCATCGCTTGAACGGCAAAAGAGAAACGCCCGGCTATCGTAGCCGGGCGTTTACAGTTTGTAGTGGGGCGCTGTCGCTACGCTACACCAGATCCCGCACGCAGATGGCCATGGCTTCGAGCGTCTGCTCGATGTCGGCCCGGGTGTGGGCATAGGTGATGAACCATTGCTCATTCGCAAAGATGCCCCGCTCGTAGAGGCGCGTGAAGAGTTGCCGGTGCAGCTTCTCCGCCGCATCTCCGGCGGGGGCGAAGTCGATCACCGCGCCGGGGTCGACCCCGATGGTCGTGGCCGGGAAGCCGTGCTCCAGAAAGATGGCCTCGAAGCCGCTGCGCAGCTCGGCCCCGAGCTGGAACAGATGGGCGTGCACAGGTTCACGGCGGAAGATTTCCATCACCTTCAGAGAGGCGGCGAGGGAGAGCGTCTCGCCGGCGTAGGTGGTGGTGAGGATCATCTGGTTGAGCGTCTCCATCCATGCGCGCTTGCCCGCGTAGGCCGAGAGGGGATAGCCGTTGGCCATGCCCTTGGCAAACGCGGCCAGGTCGGGCGTGACGCCAAAGTATCCCGCCGCTCCCGTCGTCCCAAGGCGGAAGCCGGTGAGGATTTCGTCGAAGACGAGCGCGACGCCGTAATGGTTGCAGAGTTCGCGCAGGCGCTGCAGGTAGGCCGGGGAGGGCTCGAGGTGCCATTCCAGCGGTACGACGACCGCGGCGGCCAGTTCCGGGCCGTACTCGGCAAATACGCGCTCCATCGCCGGTATGTCGTCGTAGGCGATTTCGTGCACCAGTTGTTCCAGCAGGTGCGGGACGCCGTGGTTGGGCCAGCCGAGGGCAAACCAGTCGTGGTAGCCATGATACCCGCTGACCAGAACGTGGTCGCGTTGCGTATGGCTGCGGGCGATCCTCAGACAGCAGGCGCAGACGTCGGCGCCCGTCTTCATGAAGCGGATCTGGTCCGCCCAGCCGAGGGTGTTCAGGATGGCTTCGGCGGCCTCGACTTCAAGCGGGCTGGCCATGCTGAAGAGGGTGCCGCGCTCCATCTGACGGCGCACGGCGGTGTCGACCTCTTCGTGGCAATAGCCGAGCACGATCGGGCCGAGGGCCGCCCGGTAGTCAATATACTCGCGCCCGTCGAGGTCCCACATGCGGCAGCCGCGGGCGCGCTCGATAAAGGGTGGACGAGAGGGAATGTGGTCGCGGTCGACCCGCTTGGCGTTGGTCTGGGTGCCCCACGGGATGCTGCGCAGCGCGCGGGTCAGCATGGCGTCATTTTTTGCGCTCATGATCGGGATGCAGGAGGTTGGGTTTAGAGAAGGGTGATCTCCGGACTGTGGCTGGTCGTGCGGATCTCGGCCCGCAGGTCTCCGGCCCGGATTTTCCAGCGGTCCCCGTCCCGTTCGACCCGCATCGGGGGCGCGGCTCGATCCGCCCCCGGGGTGGCCGCAAGCACGGTGATCAGGTGGTGACGCAGCGCCGGCGGTGCATGGACTTCGACGCAGGCAAACAGGGGCGTCGCCATGGGAAGGTCGAGTTGCGTGAGCCGAGGCGCGGCCTGCACGTCGGAGGCGACCAGCCCATGTAATCGGGCATGGGGACGCGTGAGGGTAAAGCGGTCGTCCTCGACCTCGAGACGGGCCTGGCCATCGGCATTGTCGGGGTAGAAGCGCGCGTCGACGGAGAACGGTCGATAGCGGAAATGCACCTGATCAACCACAACGAGCACGCCCGGTTTGGCGAAGAGGACCGTGCGCAGCACCTGCTGCAGGTGGTAGTTCTTCGGGCGATAGGCTGCCGTGGCGTCGCTGGTCCACCAGACGCGTTCGCCGTGGTCCTCGTATTGCAGGATGGTGGCGTAGGCGTCGCTCTCGTTGACGCCTTCATGCCCGTCGACGTAGATCTGCCCCTGGCCGTCGATCAGGACGGCGTTGTGGGCTTCCGTTTGCCGGAGCTTCCAGGCTGGCTCCCGGTAATCGTAGGAGGCGCCGACGTGGTCGTTGAGCAGGCGCTCGCCGAAGGCCTTGAAAGTGATGTGGTTGCGGTCGGCGTGCTCGTGGTTGGCGGGGCCGCCGCTGCGAAAGGCGATGACCGCGTCGTCCGCCCCCCAACCGGAGCGGCAGACGATCCAGTTCAGGTCGTTGCGCATGTTCTTGAGCCGGGGCGGCGGCGGTTCGCTCGGGGCTTCCGGGCGATACCAGAGGAAGTCGTAAAACCAGGTGGGATCGCCGGCGTATTGAGCGGCGAAGCCGGCGAGTGGATTGCCCGTATAGGCTCCGAGCAGGGAGACGGCCCCGGGGAAGATGCTGCGACGGGCGTCGCTGAAGTTCACGATGTCTGGGCTGCCGTCGGCATGTTTGCCCAACTGCATGTACAGGACGTAGTCCAGCGTGCCGTCCCAATTGACCTCGCTCAGCCAGTCGACGTCGCCGATGAGCCGGCGGTGGGCGTCAATGAAGGGCAGGGCGGTGCGCAGTGAATATTCGAGGTAGCTCAGGCCCTCGAAATAGCTGCCGTCGGGGGAGAAACCGCGCAGGAACTGGTGGAAGCTGCCGACGGCCATTTCGAGCCATTCCTCTGCGCGCGGATCGCGACCCCGCAGGGCCAGCGCCCCGAGCCCCAGCGCGCCGGTGGGGGCTGAACGCAGGTTGTGCCCACCCAGGATCGTCGGCCAGCGCCGCATGTCGATGTCCATGAAATCCGCGTGGATCGTGTCGAAGCTCCAGCCGCGCACGGTCTCGGGGTGGTCCATGTCATAGAGGGTGCGGGCGCACTCCGCGCAGCCGATGTCGGCCACGGCCTGCATGAGCTTGCGTTCGAGCTCTGGAGGCAGATCGTCGCCGAGGGCTTCGCGGGCGAAGAGGAAGCGCACCGTGACCATGGAGGCCCGTTGGATCCCGAGCACTTCGGTGCCGCCGTCGCGGAAGTAGTCCCAGTAGGGCAGGCTGGCAATCTGGGTGATCGTATCGCAAAGCGCCTTCGTGCGCACCGGATCGGGTTGCACGAGGTGCAGCACGCAATCGTGCTCGAACTGCATCATGACAGCCGAAAAGTCCCGCACCCGATCCTGCGTCTCGGCAAATTTCTCCAGCAGCGGATACAGGGCGTCGGGAGCTGCTTGCGCCCAGGTCTCGAACAGGGGGCGCAGCAGGGGCGTGCGCACGTTGGCACGGAGGCGGCTCAGGTTGTCGGGCGTCAGGAAAAGCGGTTGTGCGCCGGCATCTGCGCCGGAAGCAGCGGCGGCCAGGGGCGAGCCGAGCATGGTATAGAGCAGGGAGGCGCCGCCAAGGCGCAGCATATCGCGTCGGGTCATTGTTCGGAGGGGCTCGTATCGTGGAGAGGCAACTGGCGTTCGTATTTACGCACCGACCAGAGGATGAAGGCGCCGATCGTCATGGAGATGGTGCCAGTGAGGGCGTTCAACCAGCCGCCCTGGTGCAATACCGGCAGGGTGAAAAGCGCGAGCACGACCCCTAGAAAGACGGCGACCCAGCCCATGAGGCGGTAGGCTTTGAGGCCCTCAGGGCGCACCCGGTCGTCGGTGTTGGCGTAGGCGGGCGTGCTCAGGTCGGCCTCGAGTGCTTCGATACGCTCCTTGAAGTCTCCCTCGCGTCGGTTGAAGAGCGCCGAAAGCCAGAATACCGTCGTGCTCAGCACGATGCCGGCGAGCGCATTGCACTCGTAGCGCGTCAGGTCGAAGCCGAGCACCGTCACCTCGAGATCGGCGAACAGGACGTTGAAGCCCGTCAGCGGCAAATGGCCCTGCAGGGCC
>Ga0163227_100323_pt1 | contig 12978 bp, 12 predicted proteins | sample MSEWel2016_09_14_2_FD_113148 | JGI IMG/M metagenome (GOLD analysis project Ga0163227, IMG submission 113148) | Subsurface microbial communities from deep shales in West Virginia, USA - MSEEL Well Study Marcellus 5H_2016_09_14 ...
ACCTGTGGCACCTCTTCAAGGTGCTGATTTGTTCCAGCGGGTTCCGGTGGTGTCGTCCGCAGAGCGGACTCAACCACCGGCTACAGGCTGTGACCCCTTCAGGGTCGCCGGGCAAGGCACCCGGACCTCGGTTCGCAACAACCTCGCTACAGATGGGCCCTTCGTCATGTGTGTCCGAGCCGTTGAATCGACGGCGCAGCCCGGCTCTTGCGAGCCGGTTGTGGGCCATGATCGCCCCATACAACACGCTCCGCTCACGGCACCTGTAGGGTGCCAGCCCATAGCCGGATGTCGCAGCGCAGCGGAGACTTCCGGTTCACCGCACACGCACGCCGCACCCTTTGGGTGCCAACAGCAGCCGGACTCACCACTCAATCGCCTCCGGCCTCCTTGCGCTCGCGACCTCGCGGCATCCCGGAGGGATGCCATAGCGTAGCCGGTGGTTGAGGGAGCCCAACGGGCGACCGACACCACCGGAACGCCTCCCCTCACGAGCGCACCCGGAACGGGTGCCATAGCGCCATACCTACCCCGCGAACTGCTTGAGGCATGCGTCGGGCTCCATCGCCTGATCGATGAAAAGGGGCGCCTCCGCCGGCTCATGGTAGGTTTTGCCGTCCCAACGCCGCAGGTGGTACAAAATACCGTAGACCATATCCGGCGGCGTGTTGCCGTGACCGCTGAGCAACTCGCCCCCGCGGCGCACATTATCCATCAGCCAACCCGGCATGCGCAGGTGGTAGGGGTTACGCGCGATCTCCCCGTGATGGAGGGAGAGGGCCTGCACCAGCTGCACCACCGTCTCAGTCGGCAGCTCGACCAACAGGTTCGGGTCTTCCTGCGGCGCCCAATACTCGCTCTCCGCCACAAAACAGCGCACGGAATCCTTGGCCCGGATCAGCGCGTGGCGCACGAGCGCATGGGTGCCGATGTGCGTGCCGTGATTGTCGGCCGTGTGCGGCAAAAAGACGAGCTGGGGCTGCAATTCCTGCAACAGGCTGCCGATCACGTTGACCGCGTAGGTCCAGTAATCCGGCTGGTCCCGGCGTGTCTGCAACTGGATCTTCTCCAGACCCTTGCCGCCCGGCAGCGTGAGGTCGAAGCCCAGAAACGCACAGGCGCGCTTCAGCTCCTCCAGCCGCTCCTGCCGACGCTCCGGATTGCTCCCGAGCGTCACCGCCACATTGACGACGCGCCAACCGGCCTCACGGCGCAGGCGCAGGGCCCAGCCGCCGGTCAGGCATTCGTCGTCGGGGTGCGGCGAAAAAACGACCGCGGTGGGCGCACCGGGCTGAACCTCGGGCATATCGTGGCCCTCCAGTTCCGGACGGGTCTCCAGATCGGCGGAATGGGCGGCGGCACCGCGGTAAAGTTGAGCTAGTTGTTCGACAAACTGACGCAGATCGGTAGCCACGCCGTCACCCTAGCCCATCCACCCCGGCGGTGCAAATGGGAACCCCGACGCAAAACGCCCGGGGCGCTATCCCAACACGACACCCACGGGCGCGTGGTCGCTGCCCGTGACTTCGGAGCGGATGAACGCCTCCTTGAGCCAGTCGCTGCTACGCGCGCTGAGACACACGTAGTCGATGCGCCACCCCACATTGCGCTGGCGCGCGCCGCCCCGGTAGCTCCACCAGCTGTAGGCATCGCGCTGCTCCGGGTGCAGGTGGCGGAAGCTGTCGACAAAGCCGGCGTCGAGGTGAGCCGTAAACTCGGTCCGCTCCTCGTCCGTAAAGCCCGCATTGCGGCGGTTCTGCTTCGGCCGCGCGAGGTCGATCTCCTGGTGCGCCACGTTGAGGTCGCCGCAGAAGATGACCGGCTTTTTCAGCGCCAGCTGCTCGCAGTGGTGGCGAAAGGCCGGATCCCAGACCTGCGTACGATAATCGAGGCGCTTCAACTCGTTCTTGGAGTTGGGCGTATAGACGTTGACGAGGTAGAACTCGCCGAGATCGAGCGTGATCGCCCGCCCCTCGCCGTCGCCCTCGGGCTCGCCCACGCCCAGCAGCACATCCGCCGCCGGCACGCGGGTCAGCGTCAACGTGCCCGAATAGCCCGCGCGGGTGGCCGGGTTCCAGTGCAGCGTGTAGCCCTCGGCCCATGCCAGATCTTCCACCTTGTCCGGGCTGGCCTTGATTTCCTGCAGGCAGAGCACGTCGGGCTGCTCCTGCTGGATGTAATCTGCCAGGCCCTTGCCCAGCACGGAGCGCAGGCCGTTCACATTCCAGGATACGATTTTCATCGGGTCTTTCGTTTCTTGGTCGTCGCTTTCTTGGTTTTCTTGGCCGCCTTTTTGGTAGACTTGCCGGCCGCGCGTTTTTGGGCCGCCCGGGTGCGCGCGAGGATCCGCCGCAGCTTCGGCCACTGCACGCGGCTGACGATGTAGCCCATGCACTCTGGCGCGCCGCAGCGGCACGGGTGGTCGAGGTAGTGCTCGATATCGTAGCCGTAATCGAACGTAATTTCGCCATTCGCCGGAATATCCTTCAGCGCGAAGATCCACAGCCGATTATCTTCATTTACGGCTTCGGAGTTGGGCGCGCAGGAATGATTGATGTACTTCGCGTAATTTTCCGGCACGTCTCCATCCAGATCCCACTCTTCGTCGAGATCAAAGATGTAAACGGCGCCTTCACCAGTCTCCTTGGCTTTCTCGTACTGGGCCAGGCCACGGCGATTGCTCTCTTCCTTGTCGATCTTCTCGCCGACGTATTCGATCAGCCGAGCCCCCTCGGAAATGTCACAACGCGCAAAGACCCCCCAGCCATGGATGGACGAACGCCGGAGCTCCAGCAGGCGGTTGATCTCGAGGATTTCCGGCTGGCCCGACGACGCGTGCGAGTCCTGGCGGCTCGGATGCGGATGCTTGACGGAACTCATTACCCCCATGAGGCACGACCCGATTGGCACTGGCAAGCTGGAAGCCGATTCGCCCGCTCAAGAAAAGCCTTCTCGGGACTTGCCAAACGTCTTTTACAAATCAATATAACGAAGCATTAACAACAGCAGATGTTTCCGCCCTGCATGCGGCTTCAACCGGAAGAACACTTGGCTGCACCCGCAAGCCCAAACTGCTACCGACAGAATATCCCTCATCTCGTTTCATGCACTTCAGCTCACTATCAACGCTTTACAGACTCGAATCATTCAAGAAAACGTGTTCGTTTGTCATAACGAAACACCATTAATCACTATTTAAGTAACGCTCAGTTTAAATATAGATTATAGCGTTTAAACCTGAGTTGATATTGCATGGACCTCGTACTCGCGATCGCAGATAGCAAGGACCCTTTTATGCCCGGTCTGCTCGCCCACCAGGAGCAAGCGGGCCCACTCATCTCCTTCCTTCGCGAACACCAGCCCGAACACTGCATCGTTTACCTGCTGCCGCCACACGCCGGGCAAGACGAAGCACTGCGCAACGCTCTGGCCGACGGCTTCCCCTCCCTCAGTTGCGAGATCCGGCCCCTGGCTTTGCGCAACATCTCCGATCAAGAAGAACTGCTGCAGGAGATGCGGCAGGAAGCCCACCGGCTGACCCGCAGCTTTCCCGCCGACGACATCCGCATCGCCTGCCATGAAGAAAGCGGCGTGATCTTGAGCGTCTGGCAGGAACTGGTCGAAGAAGGCACCCTGCTCGCGGAGCTCTATACCATCGGCGTCTCCAACCGACCGCCCCTGCAAGGCCCACGCATCCAGCAGCTGCAGCTCAACGCCACGCCGCGCCTCAACCTGTTGCGCGAAACCGCGCCGCCCCAGCTCGAATATGTGCGGGAAGAGCTCGGCTGCATCGGCAATCACCCCTCTTACCAACAGGCGATCGACGCCGCCCTCAGCCTGGCCGCCCACGATGGCGTGTTACTGCTGCGCGGCGAAACCGGCACCGGCCGCGAGTCCATCGCCCGCTTGATCCACCGGATGGGCGATCGGCACGCGTTCGACTTTGTGTGGGTCAACTGCAACCACCTGCCCTCCCATTACCTCGACAGCGTGCTCTTCGGGCACGTGCGCGGCGCCTTCGTCGGCGCACGGCAGGACGACGAGGGCAAGATGGGCCTCGCCCACAACGGCACCCTCTACCTCTACAACGTCGAGAACCTGCCCGCCCACATCCAGGAATCGCTCGTGCGCTACCTGCATACCGGTGAGCTGCGCCCCCAGGGCTCAGACGAGCCCCGCAAGCGCAACGTGCGCCTCATCCTCGGCACCGAGCTGCCCCCCGCGCGCTCCCTGCGCAACAAGCTGCTCACGCCCGAGCTGCACGACTTGGTGAGCGACCGCGAGATCGTGTTGCCCGCTCTGCGTGAGCGCCGCACCGACATCCCGCACCTGGCCCTGCACTTCCTCGCCCGCATCAACCGCTCGCTGCGCCAGCCCAAGCGCTTGACTCCTGAGGCGCTCGAGTTTCTCGAAAACCAGGTCTGGAGCCGCAACCTCAACGACTTGCGCAACGCAATCGAGCGCGCCGCCCTCTACGCCCGGGATGACGTCCCGGCAACTCACTGGCGTGGATTGAGCGCGAATCGAGCGCGCCGCCCTCTACGCCCGGGATGACGTCCTGCACCCGCACGACCTCAACACCGAAGGCGGCGCCCTGAACGTCAACGAGCTCGACAGCCCCCTCTTACCCGAGTTCACCGAAGACTTCACCCTCGAGGGCTACATGAGCGAGCTGCGCAGCCGCATCGTGCGCAAGGCGCTCGACGAATCGCGCGGCAACCAGAGCGAGGCCGCCCGCATGCTCAAGATCACCCCCCAGGCCGTGCACCAGTTCATCAAACGCGGTCGATAACCCGAGCCCGCCCTTGCCTTGCGCCGCCACCCTTTTCAAGCTCCCTCCCATGGCTGACGTGCGCGCGCTGATCGACGAAGCAACCTTCGACTACACCATGGGCGACCATGCTGCCGCCCTCCAGAAACTGGAGCAGGCGCTGCAACAGGACCCCCACAACTTCGACGCCTGGCTGGCCAAGGCCGAGGTCCACTTCGACCAACGCGAGCTGGACGCCGCGCTCGAAGCCGCTCAAAAGGCCCTCGCGATCGACGGCGACCAGGCCCACATCCACACCACGCTCTCCCGCATCTACATGGAACGCGGGGACAAGCAACAGGCCGAGCACCACGGCGCGCAAGCCCGCATCAAAGGCTGGAAAGCCGAGCTGAGCGGCGAGCAGGATGAAGAATAAAGGCGTCTTTCCCGGCGCCCTCCTCGCCGGCATGGACACCCTCGTCCGTCGCTTTCAGATCGACCCGCGCTCGGCGTCATCGCGGCCATGAGCGGGCTGCTATGTCTAACGCTTCTCTCAGAGACCATGCCGCTGCCAAGCCTCAGCGAGCTTCCCACGGAGTCTTCGTCAGGACTCTACCCGTGGCTAAGGTTGCTGTTTTTCGGCTTTTTTCGCCGCCGCGTATCTGCCCTTTCTCGACACCGCACACACCCGCGAAACACATGTCGCGTCTTCCGTTTCGCACCCAGTGCCTGACGCGCCTCCATGCGGGCGGTTGACAGAGCTGTAACATGCCCTATAGCGTGTTGTGCTTTGCCAGCCATGGAGCAGCCTGAATTTATTCTCGAGTTCGAAAAACCGTTACGCAACCTCAAGCGCCGGCTGGATGAGTTGCAGAGTACGGGCCAGGAGCACCACTTCGATGTGTCGAAAGAAGTGGAGGCTATCGAACGCCGCATCGAAGAGACGAAACGCGAGATTTATCAGAATCTGACCCCTTGGCAGCGGGTACAGCTGGCCCGCCATCCCAAGCGACCGTTCGCGCTCGACTACATCGGCCATATCTTCCGCGACTTTCAGGAACTGCATGGTGACCGGACGTTCGGCGACGACCAGGCGCTGATCGGCGGCACCGCGTGGTTTGGTCATCAGCCGGTGATGATCATCGCCCAGCAAAAGGGCCGCGAGGTGAAGGAGAATTTGAAGCGCAACTTTGGCATGCCCCACCCCGAGGGCTACCGCAAGGCGCTGCGCCTGATGCAGATGGCGGAAAAATTCAACCTGCCGGTCATCTGCTTTATCGACACCAAGGCCGCCTACGCCGGCGTCGGCTCCGAAGAGCGCCACGTATCCGAAGCCATCGCCCGCAACCTGCGCGAAATGGCCCACCTCAAGACGCCGCTGCTCGGCCTCATCATCGGTGAAGGCGGCTCGGGCGGCGCCCTCGGCATCGCGGTCGTCGACCGCCTGCTGGTCCAGCAACACGCCTACTATTCCGTGATCCCGCCGGAAGGTTGCGCCGCCATCCTCTGGCGCAGCCGCGAATATTCCGAGACGGCCGCCAACGCCCTCCGCCTCGGCGCCCGCGAACTGATGGAGCAAGGCATTGCCGATCAGGTGGTGGACGAGCCCCTCGGCGGCGCCCACCGCGACGTCGACTACGCCACGCAACAGATTCGCCAATCGATCGAAAAACACCTCGGCGAACTGATGGCGCTCGATACGGACACCCTGCTCGAGCAGCGCTACCAGAAATATCGCCAGATGGGCGAGTTCACCGAGCGCACGGTGCAACAAGCGGTCGCCCAGGCCTAGCCACCCACTGGCCTGAGCCGATTACCGGACGTAATCGGCTCAAAATATGCGCTTTACGTGAGCCGATTACAGTCCATAATCGGCTCATGCTGTATAATTGGCAGCGATCCGACTGGCCCCAGTTCGTCTACGATCTTGCCTCGATCGAGCGCGAGCTCATCCAGTTTGCAGATAAAGCGGGCCAGGTAAGCGGCCTGCTGCGCAGTCTCGACCATCCGACCCAGCTGGAAGCGGTGGCTCAGGTCATGATCACCGAGGCGTTGCAAACCTCCGAAATCGAAGGTGAGCAGCTCAACCCGGCGGACGTCATGTCTTCGGTGCGCAATCAGCTCGGGATCAATCAGCCAGCCGAACCCACGACCGACGCAGCTTCCGCCGGAGCCGGACAGTTAATGGTCGCCGTCCGCAAAGCCTGGGATGAGGACTTGAATGAGCCCATACTGTTCGCCTGGCACCGCCTGTTGATGCAAGGCCACCCGACACCGCAGCCGGGACGATGGCGCACCCATACGGAGCCCATGCAGGTCGTCTCCGGCCCCATTGGGCGACAAAAAGTACACTTTGAGGCTCCGCCATCCTCTGCCGTCCCGCACGAGATGCAGCGCTTCTTCCGATGGTTCAACCACAGCCGGACCCAGATCCTGCACGCCCCAGTCCGGGCGGCGCTCGTCCACCTCTACTTTGAATCGATCCACCCCTTTGAAGATGGAAATGGCCGGATCGGGCGGGCGCTCGCCGAAAAGGCACTCTCCCAAGGCCTCGGTCGACCCGCCCTGCTCAGCCTTTCCCGCGCAATCCAGGAAAACAAGAGCGCGTATTATGAGGCCCTCCAGCAGGCTCAGCGATCCAACGAAGTCAGCGCATGGATCGCCTATTTCTCTCGATTGACGCTCACGGCGCAAACGCGCGTCGAAGAGCTGGTCAGCTTTACGCTCCGCAAGGCCCAGTTTTTCACCCGCTACGAATCGGAGCTGAACGAGCGCCAACTGCAAGTCGTGCGCCGCATGTGGGAAGCTGGGCCGGAAGGATTCGCCGGGGGCATGAACGCGCGCAAATACATCTCGCTCACGCAGGTCTCGAAAGCCACCGCTACCCGCGACTTGCAGCAATTGGCCGCCCTCGGAGTCCTGCAGGCCGTGGGCCGCGGCCGGAGTGCCCGCTACGAACTCGCCGGCCGCGGCCCCACGATGCGGACATAAAAAAGGCCACCGCTATAGTCGGTGACCTAATCGAGTGCTTACTGTAAAAATGGTGCTCAGGGCGGGACTTGAACCCGCACGCCGGTGAAGGCACTACCCCCTCAAGATAGCGTGTCTACCAATTCCACCACCTGAGCATTCTCTAAAAGTGAAAACGTGAAGCTTTCAAAGGAGCGGGCGGCTGACAAGCCTTTTTTCAGAAAAACGCCCCAGCACCCCCGCACAATCCATTACTCCCTTTGGTTAGCCTCCCGGAAAGACAAAAGCTCGCGATTCCTCAGGTATCTAGCTTGACCTTACCCAGTTTATGCCGTGTGCTTTGCGGCTCGAGGTGCTTACCATGTCCGATTCCGGGAAGTCGAAGGAGAAGTCGCTGTCTAGCTCGCTGGACCTAAGCTCATTGGATAGTCTGTCGCTGGGCCCCAACTGGGGATCCGGTAGCACGCCCAAGGTTACCATTCACACCGAGCGCAGCGAGCGCGACGACCGCCGCAAAGGTGGTCGCGGAGGGCCCCGCCGTGAAGGTGGCGGCCGCCGAGACCGTCGCAGTTTCGAACGCGCCAAAGGCAATGCCGATGAAGGCGGAAGCGGAGGCGGGCGTCCGCCCCGGGGCCGTGGCGATCGCGGAGATCGGCGAGGTGATCGTGGCGATCGCCGCCAAGGAGGCCATCGCGAACAACGCGAGACCTTCCAGCCGATCGTCGAGTGCACCTTTTATGCGGACGATGCGCCCTTCAAGGCCCTCACCCAGGCGATCCGCAATTCCTACCGCACCTTCGAGCTCTTCGAGATCGCCCGCCTGATCCTGGAAAAGCCCGAGCGCTACGTGTGCCTCGTCAAGCACCCGGATCAACGCCAGGGCGAAGAGGCCAAGCTGGTCGCCTGCGTGCAGGACGGCCTGCCCTTCCTCAGTGAGCAGGAGGCCCTCAGCCACGTTTTCAAGAACTACCTGAGCGACTTTTTCGACACCGAAGAGGTGGAAGTAGAGGCTCCGACCGGCAACTTCCAGGTCATCCACAAGTGCGGTATGACCGGTGAGCTGCTCGGCCCGCCCAACTATCACCGCTATGGCGCGCTGATCCAGGAGCACCACGCCGCCAAGCTGGCCCACGTGCCCTTTGAGCGCTTCAAGAACCGCATCGAATCGGTGCGCGACGAAGACGCCGTCCAGCAGTGGATCGAGCAGATGAAGAAGGCCCAGCGCTACACCTTGAAAGGGCAGCCCGAAGGCGAAGATCCCAAGACCTTCCTCGACCTCGAGAGCGCCCGCTTTTACCTGGTGACGCACCAGAAGGACAAGCTCGTGCGCCCGGCCTACAGCGCCCGCTTCCTCGGCAAGGACCTGCCGCTCCTGCCGGCCAACGACCCGATCCGCCGCTCGGTCGAAGCCCTGCACGAACAGCAGATGCGCTTCCCGCTCGACACGGCCAACCACCTGCGCGGCCGCCTGCGTCGCCTCAATTTCGCGGTCTACAAGAAGGGCAGCAAGGGCGTCTCCTACGTCTGCGCCGTCAAACGCCGCTTCCGCAAGCCAGGCGAAGCCCTGGCGGACAACCTCAACGACCTCATCACCTTCATCGAGGCGCACCCCAAGATCACCGTCAAGGCCCTGCCCCACGAGTATCTCGGGATCGACCTGCCCGAACAGAAGGAAGGCGAGGCACTGCCCGAAGGTGCGGAACAACCTGCCATTTCCGACGAGGACAAGGAGCAACTCCAAGGCCTCAAGCGCGACCTGCGCTACCTCATCACACAAGGTTATGTGATCGAGTATAGCGACGGCAGCCTCTTCGCCCCCGCCCCGCGCGATGTGGATGGCAGCGGCAATGACGACGACAACGTCAGCAGCCGTGGCGGCAAGCGCAACCGCGGCAACAAGCCGAAGGCCGCGCAAGCTAGCCCGGGTCCGATCGAAGCGGCCACGCCCGCCCCGACCGAAGCACCCCAGGCTGAAGCGGAAGCTCAACCGGCCGAACAGGCCGCCGCCGTAGAGGCCACCGAAGCAACGGAAAACCCTGCCCCGGCCCCCGAAGCCCAGCAGGAAGAAAAAGCCGTCGCCAGCGAGACCTCGCAAACGGACGCCTCTCTACCGGAGCAGCCCGTCGCCGAACAACCGGCGGCCGAAGAGCCTGCCGCCATCACGCCGGAAACCCCGGCCGCCCCGGAAGCCGCGGAAACGCAACCGGCCGCCGAAGAGATCGCACCCGAAGCGCCGACCGCCGAACAACCGGAGCCGCAGCCTGAATCCAGCGAAGCCGAAGCGCCCCAGGCCGCCGAGGACAAGCCGGAGGAAGAGGACAGCCGCAAGGAAGGCGATCAGGCCGTCCACTAGGCCCGACACCTGAGCATTACCCGCATGGCCGCGCTCCGTTACGAGACCGTATTCGGCGCCGACGTGCGCCCGTTCATCTCGGACCTGGCGCGGCTGCGGATTCAGGTTTTCGCGGAGTTCCCCTACCTCTACGCGGGCGAACTCGGCTACGAGGAAGCCTACCTGCAACACCTCGCAGACTGCCGACGCAGCGTGCTGGTGGTCGCCTTCGACGACGCGCAAGTCGTCGGCTGCTCGACGGCCCTGCCCTTGATCGACGGTGATGCCGAGTTCCAACAGCCGTTTCGCGAACAAGGCTACGACTTGCAAGAGGTGTTTTACTTTGGCGAAAGCGTGCTCGATGCGCGCTATCGCGGTCACGGCGCGGGCCGTGTGTTTTTCGACGAACGCGAAGCTGCCGCCCGCCGTGGCGGCTTTCGGTGGGCCAGCTTCTGCGCCGTGCAGCGCTCCTCCGATCACCCGGCGCGACCGGAGGGCTATCGCCCGCTCGACGCCTGGTGGCAGCGACGCGGGTTCGAGCGTCACCCCGAACTACACACGGAGTTTCGCTGGAAGGAAATCGGCCAGACCGAAGAGACGGCCCAGCCCATGATCTTCTGGCTGAAGGAACTGCGGTAGCCCTCAGGGCCGCGGCACTCGCTAGTCCTGCAAGAGCTCTTCGCCGATGGGCGTCTCGTGGTAGAGCGCCTCCATCGCCTCGCCAATGAGGTAGATCGAGCCGGTCATGACCACCGTCTCGCCGGGGTCGCCCAGCAGGCAGACCCCCGGGGCCGGAAAGACGTCGCGCACTTTCGCCCGCCGCACCGGACCGGCAAAGCCCGCCGGGATGGCCGATTCCAGTGCTTCAAAACTGCAGGCGCGCGGCTGATGCGGTCGAATCAACACAATCTCGCGAGCGTGCCGCGCAATGACCTCCATCAGCGCCTTGGCGCGCACATCGCCCAACGAACCCGCCGCGATAACCGGTTGCACGCCCGTCTCGCGCACCAGGCGGCTCAGCTGGCGATCGAGAAAGCGCGCACCCTCCGGGTTGTGAGTCGCGTCGAGGATCACCTGACGATCGCCCGCGCTGTGCTTTTCCCAACGCCCGGCCCAACTCACATTCATCAGCCCGTGCCGGATCTGCGCATCCGACACCGGGAACTGTGCGCGCAAAACCTCGGCAGCCAAGGTCGCGACCGCCGCGTTCAGCCGTTGAAAATCGCCCTGCAGCACCGTCTCCGGGTAGCGCTCTTCGTAGCTGCCGAAGCGCTCACGCACCGAGTAGAGCGGCGCCTCCAGCTCGGCCGCGCGCTGGCGCACCACCGCTTCGGCCTCCTCCGGCAGGCAGCCCATCACCACCGGCTTGCCCGGCTTGATGATGCCCGCCTTTTCCCACGCGATCTTCGCCAGCGTATCCCCGAGAATGTCCGTGTGATCGTAGCTGACCGAAGTGAGGATCGCCAGCGCCGGATCGACGACATTGGTCGCATCCAACCGCCCACCGAGGCCCGTCTCGAGCATCGCCACATTCACGGGCGCCTCCGCAAAGCGCAGGAAGGCCATCGCGGTCATGAACTCGAAAAAGCTCGGGTGATTATCCGGATCCTCTTCCGCCAGGCGCTGCGCGATCGGCTGCAGCTGGCGGGTATAGTCCGCGATCCCCTCGTGGCTCAGGCGCTCCCGGTTTACCTGCACGCGTTCGCCCTGATAGACGAGGTGCGGCGAGGTAAAGAGGCCCGTGCAGTAGCCGGCTTCACGGTAGATGGCCTCCAGCATCGCACAGGTCGAGCCCTTGCCGTTGGTGCCGGCGACGTGAAGGATCGGGTAGCGGCGGTGGGGATTGCCCAGGGCCTCGAGAAACGGCGGCATGCGGTCGATACCGTATTTCGCGCCGTGGTGACGCAGCCCATAGAGATAGTGCTGGACCGCGCCGTAATCGGAAAGATCTGGCGTCTGCAAAGTGTTGCCTCCTGAAAATCGGCGCTTACGCCTCGACCGGCGCGGGCTGGTTCATGAACACGCGCAGGAAGCTGATGATGCGCGGGCGCAGTTCGTGGCGGGTCACAATCTGGTCGATCAGGCCGCGTTCGAGCAGAAACTCCGAACGCTGGAAGCCTTCCGGCAGCTCCTGATTCGTACCCTCCTTGATCACGCGCGGACCGGCAAAGCAGATCAGCGCTTCCGGCTCGGCCAGGATCAGGTCGCCCAAAGTCGCAAAGCTGGCGGTAACGCCGCCCGTGGTCGGATCGGTCAGGACCGAGACATACGGCAGCCCGGCGTCGGACAGGCGCGACAGGGCCGCACTCGTCTTCGCCATCTGCATGAGGCTGTAGATGCCCTCCTGCATGCGCGCGCCACCGGAGGCGGACACGATGATGACCGGCGTCTTCTGCTCCAGGCCGCGCTCGATCGCCCGGGTGATCTTCTCGCCCACGGCGGCACTCATCGAGGCACCGGCAAAGCGAAAGTCCATCACCGCCAGGCTGACCTTCACGCCTTCCATCTCACCCGTGCCGCAGACCACGCCCTCATTCAGGCCAGTCTTGGCGATGTAGCCCTGCAAGCGGTCCTTGTAGGGCTTGGTGTCGGTAAATTCCAGGCTGTCGACGGCGGTGATGCCGGCGTCGAATTCCTCCCACGTGCCCTCGTCGATCAGGCTCGCGATACGGCGCGGAGCATCCAGGCGAAAGTGGTAGCCGCTCTTGGGCACCACCATCAGGTTCTCCTCCAATTGCTTGGTGTAGATCAGCTCGCCGGATTTCGGACAGCGGGTGTAGAGATCCCGCGGAATGTCACGCTTACGTTCCGGTGGCTTAACAGTCGTATATCGCGGCTTGGAAAAGAAGGCCATTAAGAACAAGTTGCGCAGTCAACCCCCCGACGTCAACACGTCAGCCGTGTGCGAGGGTCAGGACCCGGGTCC
>Ga0163227_100329_pt1 | contig 12837 bp, 9 predicted proteins | sample MSEWel2016_09_14_2_FD_113148 | JGI IMG/M metagenome (GOLD analysis project Ga0163227, IMG submission 113148) | Subsurface microbial communities from deep shales in West Virginia, USA - MSEEL Well Study Marcellus 5H_2016_09_14 ...
CCAAATCATTTTAATTAGTTTTGTGGCTTTTTTTATTCTTGATAATTTAAAGGGGATCAGTGAGTGGTATTTGTCTCTGAAAAAAGCAATCAACCCAGGAATATTGCAGGTAAATCTGTGCAGATAAAAAAATACTGCTCGTTTGTAGAGGAGTAGTTTTTTTTGCAGTAGATATTCTTTCATGCAGCAGACAATATAGTTTAAGGAACGCTGAAATCTAGGGAATAGAAATGCTGGAAGAATTGAAACGGTTTTGCCGCAGTGCTGGCATTTGTATCTTCTGATTAGTATCCAGAAGCATTTACCATCAATTGTGAGTACATAACGATGGTAAAATCCATGTTTAAGGAGTTTATCATGGCAGTGAGGACATTCTTCAGGGTGCAAAAAATCATTATTCTGACCAAGCTCAGAATATTTTTTTACAGGTATTTTAAAGTCATGAATGATTTGCATCCGATCACATCCTAAATATTCTGACAATATTTTATCAGATTAATTTAGGAAAAGGAAGTGCTAGTTTTAATTTATTTTGATTAATATTTATCGTTTTCTAATGGATTAATTTGATAGATAACAATGTTAATGAAACTTTGATACTGGAAGAGGATAAAATAAGGTTGGTAGATCTTAAAGAATAGAATTGGTATAAAAAGGTTAATCTAAGGATTTATAGAATATTATTAAAGAGAATAAAAATAATTATATTTGGATATAAATAATAAATTGGAGGTATTAACTTATGTCAACAGCAAAAGTGGGTTTTGAGGAAGACTTATGGAAATCAGCTAACCAATTAAGAAACAATATGGATCCAGCAGAATATAAGCATGTAGTTTTAGGTCTTATATTCTTAAAATATGTATCAGATTCGTTTGAAGAACAAAGAGAAAAAATTAAAAAAATTGAATATGCAGATCCAGAAGATAGAGACGAATATCTTGCAGATAATGTTTTCTGGGTTCCTCAAACTGCAAGATGGGAATATATTAAGAAAAATGCTAGAAAAGCTGAAATTGGTCAGATTATTGATGACGCTATGGTTGAAATAGAAAGAGAAAATGAGGAACTTAAAGGAATTCTAAATAAAAATTATGCTAGACCAACACTAAGTAAAAGGATTTTAGGAGATTTAGTTGATTTAATTAGTAATATTAAAGTTGGCGATAAAGAGAGTCGTTCTAAAGATGTTTTAGGTAGAGTATATGAGTATTTTTTAGCTAAGTTTGCGAGTGCAGAAGGTAAAGGTGGAGGACAATTTTATACACCTTCTTCTATTGTAAATTTACTTGTGGAAATGCTTGAACCTTATGAAGGCCGAGTTTATGACCCCTGCTGTGGTAGTGGAGGTATGTTTGTTCAGAGTGAAAAGTTTGTAGAAAACCATCAGGGAAAAATTCAAGATTTATCTATTTATGGTCAGGAATCTAATCCAACAACCTGGAGATTGTGTCAGATGAATCTAGCTATTAGAGGAATTAATGGTAACCTTGGAGGAAAACCTGCTGATAGTTTCCATAATGATCTTCATAAAGATTTAAGAGCAGATTATATATTAGCTAACCCTCCTTTTAATGTTAGTGATTGGGGAGCAGAACATTTGGCTGATGACATAAGGTGGAAATATGGTATTCCTTACAATGGAAATGCAAATTATGCTTGGGTACAGCATTTTATCCATCACTTGGCACCAACTGGTACAGCAGGGTTTGTTCTTTCTAATGGTGCTTTGTCGTCAAATACAAGTACAGAAAGTGATGTTAGGGAAAAAATATTAGAGGATGACTTAGTTGATTGTATAGTAGCTTTACCAAAGAAGTTATTTTACTCAACAGGTATTCCAGTCAGTCTTTGGTTCTTATCTAAAAACAAAGGTGGTAATGGTGGTAGAAAAAGAGATGGAGAGACTCTCTTTATTGATGCTAGAAAACTCGGTAAATTAGTTGATAGGGCACACAGAGAATTAGAAGAAGAGGACATTAAAAAAATATCTGACACCTATCATGCTTGGAAAGGCACTTCGGAAGAGTTAAAATATGAAGATGTTAAAGGTTTTTGTAAAGCAGCTCAACTTGAAGAAATTAGAGAACATGAGCATATTTTAACACCTGGTAGATATGTAGGGGTTGAAGAAAAAGATGAAGATGATGAACCATTTGAAGATAAAATGGATAGATTAACTGATGAATTAGCTGAACAATTTGCTAAATCAAATAAATTAGAAGAGGAAATTCGAGATAATCTTCGAGTGATTGGTTATGAGTTTTAATGAAGATTGGAAAAAAACAGAGATTGAAAATATTACAATAAATTATGATAGTGAAAGAATTCCTGTGTCTTCTAGGAAAAGAAAAAAAATGCAGGGTGAGTTTCCTTATTATGGAGCTCAAGGTATTATTGATTATGTTAATGATTTTATATTTGATGGAGAGTATCTTTTAGTTGCTGAAGATGGTGCTAATTTAGAAACAAGAAAAAAAGATATAGCACAAGTTGTTGATGGAAAATTTTGGGCAAATAATCATGTTCATATTTTAAAAACAACTAAAGATTATAATTTATATTATTTAAAATATTATTTAAATAATAAAAACATTTCACCATATATAACGGGTTCTGCTCAACCAAAGTTAAATCAAAATAATTTAAATAAAATTAAAATCATGTTACCTTCTTTAAAAATTCAAAATGCTATTACAAATTTTTTATTATTGTTTGACAGAAAAATAGAAAATAACAACAAGATTAATAAAACTTTAGAAGAAATGGCACAAGCTATTTTTAAAAGTTGGTTTATTGATTTTGAGCCTTTTCAAGATGGAGAATTTATTGAGAGTGATTTAGGCATGATACCTGAAAGTTGGGAAGTTGTACCTTTTGAGAATTTATTTGAATTTCAAAAAGGGAAAACGCCTAAGAATAAAAGTAAAGAAAAAAAAGATGGCTATTTAAAATATCTTACCATTTCTGTTTTAAGTGGTAAGAAAACTGTATATGGTGAACCCACTAAAAACAATACTTTAGTCAATGAGAATGATGTAGTAATGGTAATGGATGGTTCTAGTTCAGGAAAGATATTTTTTGGGACATCTGGAATTGTTGCTTCCACATTGGCTAAACTTAATATAATAAATGATAAAATTAGTAATGGTTTTATTTATTTATTAGCGAAATACTATGAAAAAGAATTTATGAAAAACACCACTGGTTCTGCTGTTCCTCATGCAGATAAAAAGTATATTTTAAATAAGAAAATTGCTATACCCAAAGATAAGAGTTTATTAAATGATTTTAATAAGTCAATTAATGATATAAGAACTAAAATTTCATTAAATAAACAAGAAAATCAATCTTTAAAAGAATTAAGAGACTCTCTTCTCCCAAAACTAATGTCAGGAGAAATAAGAGTCCCTTTAAATAAAGATGCAAAGGAGGTGAATTAAAAATTGAGCAAATTTGATGAAGACCAATTAGAACAAGCTGGTATAAGCTGGTTTAAAGAATTAGATTATACCTATATGAATGGTTATGAAATAAGTCCTGGTGGAAAATATCAAGAAAGAGAAAGTCATAAAGATGTGGTATTAGAAGAAAGATTGAGAAATGCCTTATATTCCATTAATTCAGAGATACCTAATAAGGCTATTGAAAGTGCTATTCGTGAGGTTTTGATACCAAAAGAACCATCAATGATTGAAAACAATCGCAACTTTCATGAAATGGTTACTGATGGTATAGATGTTGAATATGAAAGAGAAGACGGAAGTATAAAGTATGATAAAGTTTGGCTTTTTGATAAAGAAGAAAAAAAGAATAATGATTGGTTAGTAGTTAATCAATTTACTGTTCAGGAAGGGGAATACACACGAAGACCTGATTTAGTAGTCTTTGTTAATGGTTTACCTCTTGTAGTAATGGAATTAAAAAGTGCAGTAGCTGAAAATGCAACCATTAATACTGCTTATAATAAGCTTCAGAATTATAAAGATCAGATACCTTCTCTTTTCACTTATAATGAAATCTTAATTATTAGTGATGGTCATAATGCACGAGCTGGAACCATTACTTCAAATATTGAGAGATTCATGACCTGGAGAACTATTGATGGTGAAGAAATAGCTTCAAAAGGGATACCTGAATTAGAAGTTCTTATTAAAGGTATTTTCGATAGAGAAAGATTTTTAGAATTAGTCCATAACTTTATTCTTTTCCAGGATGATGGATTAAATATAACTAAGATTTTTGCTGCATATCACCAATATCATGCTGTGAGAAAAGCAATAAAAAGCACTGAACACGCTATGGGTGATGAAGGAGATCGTAGGATTGGTGTTATCTGGCATACTCAAGGTAGTGGAAAAAGCTTATCAATGGTTTTTTATTCAGGTAAACTTGTTTTAGGAATGGATAATCCAACTATTGTAGTTATAACCGACCGTAATGATTTAGATGATCAGTTGTTTAGTACATTCAGTAAATCAAGTCAGTTACTTCGTCAAAAACCTAAGCAGGCAGATAGTAGAGAAGATTTAAAAGACCTTTTATCAGTTGAATCTGGAGGGATAGTTTTTACAACTATTCAAAAGTTTGAGGAAGGGGATTCTCCTCTAACTGAAAGAGAAAATGTAATTGTTATTGTAGATGAAGCTCATAGAAGCCAGTATGGATTTGATCCAAATATTAAACAAATTGATGATAAAGCTGAAACTAAATACGGGTATGCTAAATATATGCGAGATGCCCTTCCAAATGCTTCATATATAGGTTTTACAGGAACACCAATAGATTTCATCGGTAGAAATACAACTGGTGTATTTGGGGGATATATTGATATATATGATATGACTAGAGCTGTTGAAGATGAAATGACTGTTAAAATCTATTATGAAAGCAAAATAGTTCAGGTAGATATATCAGAAGAAAAGCAAAAAGAATTAGATAGAGAAATAGATAATCTTACTGATGGTTTAACTGAAGAAACTAAAAACAATTATATGTCGAAAAATTCTACTATTGAAGCTGTAATTGGGTCTGACGATAGGTTAGAAACCGTTGCAGAAGAATTAGTTAATCACTTTGAAGAAAGACAGGAAGCTATTTTAGGTAAAGGTATGATTGTTACTGTTTCAAGAGCAGTAGCCGCTAATCTTTATAATAAAATTACTAATATAAGGCCAGAATGGCATCATGAAGATGATGATAAAGGTGGTATAAAGGTTGTAATGTCTGGAAGTTCTGACGATCCAAAAGAGTTACAACCACATATTCGACCAAAGCATGAAAGAAAAGTAATTGAAAAAAGATTGAAAGATCCTGACGATGAACTAAAATTAGTTATTGTCTGTGATATGTGGCTGACAGGATTTGATGTACCTCCTCTTCACACTATGTATATAGACAAACCACTTAAAGGACATACATTAATGCAGGCTATTGCAAGAGTCAACAGGGTTTATAGAGATAAGCCTGGTGGATTAATTGTTGACTTTATTGGAATAGCAGATGCACTTAAAAAAGCACTTAATTCTTATACTGAATCAGATAGAAAACAAACAGCAATAGATACAGAAGAAGTCATAAAAGAATTATTAAAAGAATACGAAATTGTAAAGGATCTTTTCTATCCGTTTGACTATAAGAGATTTTTTGAAGCCAAACCTGAAGATAAGATGAGAATAATTACAGAAGCTACAGAACATATATTAGGGTTAGATGAAGATCCAGCAGGCACAGGTGAAGAGCGATTTATAAGGCATGTAAACCGTCTATCTAAGGCATATGCTCTCTGTTCTACCAGAGAAGAAGCTTTAGAAATAAGTGAGGATATAGCCTTCTTTAAAGCTGTTAAAACAGCAATCAAAAAACACTTTAGTGATGGTGAAAGTTCTCCTGAAGAAGTTAATGGAGCTATTAATCAAATGGTATCAAAGGCAATAGCTTCAGATGGAGTTATTGATATATTTGAGGGAACCAATATTGATCCAGACATGTCTATTCTTTCAGAAGAATTTTTGGAAGAAGTTAAGCATCTGCAGCAGAAAAATATTGCTGCCAGAACTTTAGAACAAATTCTAAAAACTAAAGTTAAGAAGATGGCAAGACAAAATCTTGTTAAATCTAAAAGGTTCTCTGAAATGTTGAATGAAACCCTAAATAAATACAGAAATAGAGCTATTGAAACGAGACATGTAATTGAAGAGTTGATTAAGTTAGCCAGAGAAATGAATAAAGCTCAAGAAGAAGAAAATGATCTTGGATTAAATAAAGATGAAGTGGCTTTTTATGATGCTCTTGGTGTTAATGACGCTGCTGTAAAAGTAATGGGAGACGAAATCCTTAAGAAAATAGCAGTAGAATTAACTGAAACAATTAGAAATAGTACCACTATTGATTGGAGTTCCAGAGAGGATATAAAGGCTAATATAAGGGTACAGGTTAAGAGACTGCTAAGGAAGTATGATTATCCACCTGACAAGCAGAAAGAAGCTATTGAGACCGTTATGGAGCAGGCAGAACTGATGTGTGATAATCAGGGTGAGTTTTGAGATAAAATATAATAATTAAAAGTAAATAGATAAAACAAATTATAAATAATCTGTATTATTTAATCATAATAGTAAACAAAACACTAATAGAAAACTCAATTCTGAAAAATATAGGATAATTAAATTTAATTGAGGTGAATAAAATTAGAGAAGTATATTATAAAGATCATGTTTTGTTACAAAATAGTCATGTGATTGAATCCGACTCTTCGTATAAATGGTTTAAAAAATTATTAAATAATTATGATGAAATAACTACAGATGTTGTAGAAAGTTTAGATAACGATAAACAAAATTTTTTCGATAATATGTTACCAAAATTAAAAAAACAAGCTATTGATGAGTGGGAAGTGAATTCTACCCAAATTTTAGTTGACTGTGGAGAGGCTGAAGAAGACTGGCAGCAGTGTTCTATTTGCAATAGAAGTATTAGATATGTTTGTTATTTAAAAAATAAATTTAATTATAGAGAATTGCAAGTAGGAAGAAGCTGTGCTAAACATTTTGGATTTAATGATAATAGATCTATGAATAGTTTGTTAATTGAAGCTAAAAAGAACCGTAGATTAAATATTTTAAACGAGAAATTTCCAGGTATATATGAAATCAAAGGTAGTTGGAATGATAAAATCAATGAATTTGAAGTTGTTATTCCAAATAAATATGAAAAACCATATTTTAAATTATACGATAGATTAAAAAATCTATATGATGATTTTTTAAATGAAGATGAAGATGAGAGTTGTTTTGATGAAATAGAAATCATCCTAAATAAAGGTAAAGAAATGCTAAATGAGATGAAAGATTATTCTCAAAAAAATAAAGATGATATTTATGTTCCCAATATTTCAGTTGGTAAATGGTTAAGAAAAAACAATAAATATGACACTCTTAATAAGTTGAAAGAAGATGGTAAATATGGGATTGGTACAATTCATCGAATAACAAAAGCCTCTTTTGTAAAAAGAATATTACCAGAAATAAATGATAAAATTTTTAAAAAAGTTAATGCAGAAATAGTTGAGAATCATGGAGCTAAATATATTTATAAGTTTAAATCGAGTCCTAATATTAAGCTTGTTGTTCCTTATAGTGAAATTGTTTTAAATTATTGTTATTCTTTATTTGATAAACCTTTAGCAGTAGAATTTAGTAAAAACAAATTTTTAAACAAAAGTAAAATAGCAGATGTAAATTCTTACGAAACACTTTTAAAATATTTAGAGGATAAAATGGAATCTAAGATTTATTATTATGACTTTGAATATGACGACATGTTTATTTTTTATGGAGAGTATTATGAATATGAAGATTTAAAATCTATTTTAGAAAAATTTAAACTGTATTATTTTAATGCAAAAAAAGATCAGTTTAAATTAAGCGGGAGTTTTAATGGCAAAAAACATAGTAAATCTGATGTAGATGAATTAATTAGAGGCAGACAATATATTTAATTATAATATCCCTTTTAAAGATGATTCTTAAGTTTTTAGAAGGGATAATTTTATTATATATAGTATATATACTATATATAACTAATAGTAATTACAGTATAATATATTTAATTAAGCTTGTCAAATAGGTAATAACATGTTATAATTTAATCAATACAACCTAATTATCTATAAGTATATATACTTATAGATACAATAAATGAGGTGAAAACATGTCTAGAAGCAGATTTGAAATGATGAATATCATAAAAAAAGAGATGATTAATGAATTTGATGAAAAATTTAATAGGGGAGATATTGTTTTATTTAAAGATATCAATGATATGCTTAAATATAATAAAATTTTTTCTATCCTACCTAAAGCCACCAGGGTAAAGGATCTGATAAATTTCTTAGTTGAAAATGATATTCTAATTCCATTCAAACATCAGATATCTAAAAATCAATCCACAACCAAATATGCTTTTAGAGAAATTCATAAATATAAAACTCCGTTAAAATTACGGAAGAACTCATTTTTAAGTCATTATACGGCCATGTATCTTCATAATCTGACTGAAAATGTACCAAAGAATGTTTATACCAACCAGGAACAATCAAAAAAACCATCAAATAAAAATTATGATCTGCAGCAGAAAAATATTGATAAAGCATTTTCTAGACCAATGAGAAAAACCAATCATATAGTTTTCTTTGATGATTTTAATGCATATATGCTGAATGGAAAGAACACAGAAAGGTTAGGAATAACTGAAATAGAAGTTGACGGCGAGAATTTACCAATAACAGATATAGAAAGAACTTTACTTGATGTAAGTATCAGGCCTGGCTACGGTGGAGGAGTAGAAGAAATTTTAGAAGCATATATTAATACCAAAGGTCAAATATCAATTAATAGACTTTTAGCTTATCTAAGAAAAATGGATTATATTTATCCATACCATCAGGTGCTTGGCTTTTATTTAGAGAAAGCAGGATATAAAGAAAATCAGTTAAAGATTTTAGAAAGCATGGATATTGAATATGATTTTTATTTAAATTATAATATGAAAAATCCATCTTTCTCGGAAAGATGGAAATTATATTATCCCAAGTATTTATAGATTTTTAGTTATCAATTCAGCTTTATCTAGGACATAATCAAAATAGAAATCATAATCTTTTAATTGATCTGACTTGAAAACTGTATCAATAACAGCTGTAAAACTATCTCGGTGAAACTCTCTATAATTTTCTAATTGATCCAGTATTGAAAGAGGTACTTTTTTAATTTTAAAAATTTCTTTTAGATTATCAATGCTTTTTTTAGAAGTTAAGTTTATTTCAGAAAAACTTTCTAAAATAACATAGATGTCAAAGAAATCCTGGGCACGGCCTCTGGGTTTATGGGTTTCGATTATTTCAGTATATTCTTCAGTTTGCTGGCAGATTGCCCTTAGTTTTTCTAAAACAATCATTAGTGGAGAATAGACATATATGTAGTAATCATCTAAAATTTTAAGTTCTCTGTCCTTAACATATTCATGTCTGCTAATATCTACGGTGAATTTACGCTTAAATTCCCTGTTAAAGGGGATAGCCTGCCTGCTCATATCATTTGTAGTTGTATCAGTCTTCTCTTTTAATTCCTGCCATTTATCGAGTTCTAGAGCCTTAAATGAGAGTTGGTATCCTCCCCAAAAACCTTCTTTGTCAGAATCCATTTTTTGAGGTTTTTTCTCTAACTTAATATCAAAAGCTTTCAGATTATTTTCTTCAAAAGTCCTTTCAAAAGATTTTCTTAAAACAATTTCTACTTCTTCTAATTTAAAATCCAGATCTTCAAATGAGTCTTCCATAGAAATATCAATATCGATAGAAGATCTCTGGTTTACATTATAAATATAATTTAATGCATTGCCACCTTTTAGGGCAAAGAGCTCCATTAAGTCATCAGAGGCAGCAAACATTGAAATTATGGTCAATCGTCTTATTTTATCTACTTTATCCTGGTCGAAGTTTGGCATAGTTAGATTACTCCTAATTAATTGTAGTTTTATTCTGCAGATAATTATATAAGATTGAACTTTAAAATAAAAGAAGAAAAAGCAGAGCAAGCAGTCATAAGAATAATATGATTGCTTGCTTTTTTTATTTTAAATAGAATTAATAACCATCTTCATTAAATAATTCATCAATATTATAATTCTCACTAAGCTCTTTCTGCTCCATATGAGACCTTATCTGGCTGTTTAACAGCTCATAGAACATTATATCATTAATAATAGCCCTATGGTCTTTGTCATCATTAAGTGCTATTGTTTTGCCAATGTTGATTCTTAAATCTATATTATTTATTGGACCAATTTTATCCTTTGTAGTGTTAGACTCTACTAGAATTATAGATAGGCCTTTATCTTGAGCTTTCTGGATAATTCTATTTACGGACTCTTTATGGTTAAATGTAGAGTGGACAATTAACAGATTGTCATTTCCCTCAATATTTTTAGAAAAATAGTTTGCTAAATCAGGGTCTGTATGATTTTTAAGAACTTTTATTGTTCTTTTCTTTTTTATTTCAGAGTTTTCGATAACATTGTCAATTTGATTTAAGCATTCAATTTCTGAAGTAGTAAAGTAATTAATATAACCATAACGATTTAAATTTTTATGAAGAACCTGTCTTGTAATGTCTTCATAATCATAAATAATAATATTACTAGCATTGTCTATTAAAGAGAAAAACATTGAAGTTGATGGATTTTTAGCGTGATGGTTTTTAAAGTTCTGCTCTAAATGTTGCTTAAATAATTTATAATCGTTAACCCAAGACATTGCTTCTCTATTTTGTGAAGCCTCATTATTTATTTTATCAAAAAAATCATACATTTCTTCTTTTGGCATTTGTCCAGTTATAAGATTTATTGGAATTAAAGAGTCTACATCTTTTTTTATATTTTCTTGCAAAGCTTTAAATCCATCAAGACCTAATTCATTAGCAAACTTAATAAAATTACTTCCACTTATCTCAAGTTCTTCAGCCAGTTTTTCAACTGTAGAATTACTAGCCTTTTCTACATTATTTAAAATATATTCAGCTATTTTATTCTGGGTTTTAGTAAATTTATTTTCATCAAAATATTTTTTTATAAGACTTAAAAAACTTACATGAGTTTCATAAAATATAGAATCCTCATCACTTTCTTCGGTAATGTTATCTTTCAAGATTTCTTTAAACTCTTTATAACTCAAATTAAATTCATCTTTTACAAATCTATTAACGCTGCTGGGACTTGAATTAACTCGTTTAGAAAGTTCTTTAGCACTCATCACAGTGGTTCTACCAGGATTATTAAGGATATAGGTAGCAATTTTTTCTTGAGTATTTGTTAAAGAGTTATTATTTTTGAGTTTTCTTATTAGATTTAAAACATTAATCTCCTCTTTCATTAGTATTCCTCCTTAAATCCATTATATCATATTCTAAAAATAACATCAAAATTATTTTATCAAATACACCATTTTAATTTATTTTTTTAAATAATTCATCTTGACATACTTTTGAAAATAATATATAATGTGTCTAGATTCAAAAAAACAAATTAAGGAGGAGTAAAGAATGAGAAATAAAAATGAGTTTATACCAATAGAAGATTCTGCAGCACTTTTAGATGTTTCAGTTAAGTTTTTAAAGCGGTGCATAATAGCTTCAATTGTAAATTTTAAGATAGAAGAGGGAGAAACACTTTTGGATATGACATCGGTTGACAATTTTATTGGAATAAAAGAAACAGCAGAGATTCTTTCAGTAAGTCCTAGGACAGTTAGAAGGTACACCAAAAAGAAAACAGGTAAAAGGTTAGAATCTTATCGCTTCAGCAAAGATTTAAGTTATCAACTATCTGATATCGAAGATTTTATAAATCAGTCCTCTTCTGAAGTTGAAAAGAAAATGGGTGATGAGGTTGAGGCCTGATGGTTATTTGCAGGATGAGAATAATATAATTAAAGATTTTAAAGACAGATTGGAATCTGGAAAGACCTGTAATCCTTATGCTATAGAACAGGATGACCCTAGTCTATATGGAGCAATTTGTTTAAATTATAAGTCATATAATCATTTTTTAAAAAAACTGGGACTTGACCCTGATGAAATAAGAAAGTATAAAAAGTGGAGTCTTAATAAAATAAGGTTTAAATTAAATAAAATATATAATAATGATGGAATTTTTAATTCCAGAACCCATAAAAAATTAGCACTCGCTATAATTAGCAGATATGACAGTTTAGATGGTGGAATTAAAAAGTTGAATTTTACCAGGGATAAAGATAATTATTTGAGAAGATTGTGTCCCAGCTGTGGCAGGGAGATTATTAATAGGTATGATAGCAGATCTGAATACTGTGAAAGTTGCAGAGGTAAAAGTATAAAGATGTAGTGGATTAATTTAGTTCAGGAAGTTTAGTTATTATAGAAGGGGTTGATTTTTAAGGTTAGATTTAAAGATCAAACCCTTTATCAATAAGAGTTTTGAACAGAAATAGCTACAGAGTTTATTTGTACCAGGAAGATTAAATTACACAATTACACTTTTTATTAGATTGAATGGCTAAAAACTATAATTAATTACAGAATTACACTTTTACAGGGCATTAAGGGTTAACTGTTGATTATCAAAGGGTTTTGAATAATTTAATTTATTAAAATTACACTATTACAGGCAAATAAGTATCTTTAGATTAGTTATTTATTTTAAAAGAATATTTTAAATTAGAAACCCCTTTAATAAGTGTAATAATGTAATTGTAATTAGGAATTTATAGATTTTTTATAAAAATAAAATTTTGGAGGTAATATA
>Ga0163227_100340_pt1 | contig 12498 bp, 13 predicted proteins | sample MSEWel2016_09_14_2_FD_113148 | JGI IMG/M metagenome (GOLD analysis project Ga0163227, IMG submission 113148) | Subsurface microbial communities from deep shales in West Virginia, USA - MSEEL Well Study Marcellus 5H_2016_09_14 ...
ATAGCTGCAAGAATTGCAGCAGAGAAAATTAAGCTTCAAAATCAGACTTTAGCTGCTTAAAAAGCATTTTAAAGCAAGATTTTAAGATACCCAAGCTAAGTGCGTCTAAATTTAGCAGTAAATATCTGGTAAATAATTAAAATCTACAATTTCAAGTCAAAAGGCTTATTTTTATGATTCGCAGACAATATTTTTTTGAATTAAACTAAATTAAGCGTATTATGAAATTCGCTTATTTAAATAATTTTAGGGGGGAGAAAATGTTTTCTAAATTATATCTTAAAATTAAAAATATCAATTTTAGTTCAATATTAATTAATCTATTTTTTTCATTAGGGTTTTTGTTAATATTAATTGGTATAATGAGTATGGTAATGATGGGTAGTGTTAGGGGAGAATATGAAAATATAGTCGTTTATTATATAATTGGTTTATTTTCTGGAGGGATTATATTAATTACTTTAGGACAAATAATTAATATTCTTGAAGATATAAAAAATAATTTAAAAAAACTAGATAATTGAAATTAAATAGGAGGAAAAATAATGAATGATAAAAAAAGACCTTGCACTCCACAAGAGTCGCTGCAGAAATCACTTCAGGAAATGAAAAAGATGAGAGAAGGGAAAAAGGAAAAAATAACCTGGGATCAATACATGAAAGGAGATTCATAATGCCTACAAGATCTATATTTTCAAAATTTATTATAAAAGATGAGAAAACAATGCAGATATTTTTGAAGAAAAATAATACAAAAGGAAGAAAAACTCCGAAGATTGACATCCGAAAAAAAATAGAAGAAGGAAAAAAAGTTTTGGAGACCTTTTAATATCTAACCCCCCCGTTTTTCTGACGAACGGGGGGGTTCTCTCACGAACGGGTGAAACTATTGATAATTAAATAATGTTTTAATTAGATAATTATATCATTAAATAATTAATAACCGTTTCACAGTGGAAACCTTTGAATTTTAAGCAATCTCACCCATATACCCCAAAAGGGGTATATGGTCTTAATTATATATAGGTATTACCATTTGGTGAAACGGGATTTACCAAATGGTAATACCTACACCAGAAGCCATTGCAGCTGGGTAAATTTAAAAACCCCCACCTGAATTTTTTGGTGGGGGTTAGCCTGTCATCGCAACCCCTAATAAAGAAGGTATGACGATGAACATCTTCAATTCTAAGTTTAATCTAATTTTTTTAGATGTCAACTTCCAGATATTCTTCAACTGCTGCTTGATTTTTTAGCTGGCAGCTAAAATCTTCGCAAAAGAGGCAATTAACGAATTTAGCTACAAAAAAACCCACTCCAGGGAAGGTAGTGGGATAAAAAGGAGGAAATTATCGAGTACAAAAATCTATATGATAGCTGCCTCTAGAGCAGCTTCAAAAAGGGGATCAAATTTATTCATTTATTCTATTTATAATAATATCAGCAGGCTATTAAAACTCCTTTAAAGACAAATTAAAAGATAATTAGATTAATAATCATCCAGCGAGTCATTATTTTCTTCAGTAACTTCTATAATTTTTCTGATATATACATTGCTTGAGTCAACAGTCCCTGATTTTTCAAATTGCTTATAGAATTCATCATAGGCTTGAGCCTTGTTTTCTGCCCAGACCATCTTTCTTAACTGGTTATTGCCATGCTTAACAGCTGAATTATATGCTTTAATATAAAACTGCTTCAAATTAATTATCCCCTTTTTCTTGCCGTTCTAAAAGGACCTGGACCTTTTCATTATATTCATCTCTAACTTCCTGCAGCTGTTTCTGGAATTCTTTTTCCTGCTCTAGCAGTGCCCGCTCTTTTTCATTAGTTAGTTTTTCCTTCATATTCTCCATAGTAGCATCTTTATCATTAAGCTGCTTATTTAGGGATTTTATCTTGCTTTCTAGCTGGTTATTTTCTTTCTGATGTTTTTCAAGCTCTGACCCCAGCTCTTTTAAACGGTCCTTCATTTTAGGTAGCTCTTCCAGCTGATCATTTTTACGATGAATCTCATATTTCAATTCTTTCTTTTGATCCTTAAGATTAAATATCAGATCATCTTTAGTTTCTACAGAATTTTTAAGCTGCTCATTGTCCTTTTCGAGTTCCTCTAAATCATCTTCAAGGGAAGAGACCCTTTCTGACAATAAATTCTTTTCTTCTTTAGAATCCTTTTTCAGCTCCTGATGCTTTTCTTCTAAATCCTCATATTTATTCTTTAATTCTTTTATTGTTTCATCTTTCTCTGCCAGCTGCTGCAGATAATTATTATCTTTCTCCCTTAAAGTAACAGCCATTTTTTCTCCCATACCGGTAAATATATTGGTGATTTCTTTAGTAATGGTCTGAAGAGAGGCCAGATCACCACTTAACTCAGGCACTTCATCCTTAACAGTATTGATGTTATAAAGCCCCAATAAGTGCTCTACAAAGTCACCTCGGTTATCAAAATCACTCATATCAGCCAGCTCATTAATCTTTTCTTTAGTTTCTTTGCTTACTTTAGCACTCCAGGTTTCTGACATAATAATACCCCCTCAGGTTATTTTAATGATATTCTATCTAAACTAAATTTTTGTAATCAAAACTTGAAATAAATTAATATACTATAGTTTACTTAAGTTTACTTTGTAAACTAAGCTATAATATAAGTTTACTAAATATTTTTACAATAGTCAATAAAAATATGAAAAAGGGAAGGAAATAGTTAATAATAGCAGCTAAACAATAGAAAATCGAACACATGTATGATAAAATAAAGGAGAAAAAGGAGCTGATCATTTATGAACCTGAAGGATAGAGGTAACAAGAAATGGACTGCTATGATGCTGATCAAACACAGAAAGCGGTTAAAAGAATTGAAGGAAAGTGAAAAGGATAGAGAAAAGCCAATTTTAGATGACCAGGAAAAAGAAGAAATAAACTATAAGCTGCAGCAGGCTTTTCAGCAGAAACTGCAGGTAGAAGTAAAATATCATGAAGATAAAAGGTTTAAAACTGCCTCAGGGATAATCAAAAAAGTTAATTTAAATCGAAAAGAAATAATTATCTCAGAAAAAGGAGGTGAGCAGCAGAAGATATCTCTTGATAATCTATTAGATTTAAGACTGAAATAGAGAAATTAAATTCTGATAAAGCAAGAAGTAATATCAGCTATAATCCTATTAATCTTTAGAACCAGAGGTTTAGATGTTAGCAAATATATTTATTTTTACTTTTAAACTAAAATAAGATATAATATTAGTATATTAGTAAAAGAGGTGGTATGATGAATTATCGTCAAGATTTAAATAATTTGATTAAAAAAAATGACGGCCTTGTTTTAACTAAAGAATTGAAAAAAGAAAATATCCCTCGAGAATATTTATCTATTTTTTTAGAAGAAGATAAGCTGGAGAGAATCAAAAGAGGAGTTTATACAACTCCTGATACTTTTAGTGATGAAATGTATATTATCCAGCAAAAAAATACCAGGTTAATTTATTCTCATGAAACAGCTCTTTATCTACATGATTTAACTGATAGAGATCCTCTAGAATATACAGCAACTGTTCCTTATGGTTATCATAATCCTTATTTAAAAGACGAGAATATCAAAGTTCACACAGTTAAAAAAGAACTTCATTTATTAGGGGTCATGGAAAAGGAAACTATCTACGGCAGGAAGATTAAAGTATATAATAAAGAAAGAACTATCTGTGATATTTTAAAAGATCGTAATAACATGGATATTTCAACGGTAAATGAGGCTATTAGAAAATATTTAACTGGTAAAGGTAAGGATATTCATTTACTTTTAGATTATGGAGACGAGTTAAAAATCAGTAGTGTCTTAAGAAAATATTTGGAGATGTTTGTATGAAAAACTTAATGCAATTAAAAGATTTAATTAAGAATTTGGCCAAAGAAAAAAATATTAATAGCCAGGTGCTTTTAAGAAATTATATGATGCAGCGATTATTATTAAAAATTGCTAATTCTGATTATAAAAATAATTTTATTCTTAAAGGTGGTATGCTGGTTGCTGATCTAGTAGGTATTGAATCAAGAAGTACAGTAGATATGGATCTAACTATGAAATCTTTTAGCCTAAGAAAAGACAATATTACAGAAGTTTTCACAGAAATATTTTCAACCAAAACTGAAGATGGAATTGAGTTCAAACTAAAACAGGTAGACAGTATAAGAGAAGAAGCTGAGTATAATGGGTTTAGACTAACTATACTGGCCTTAATGGGTAAAGCAAGAATTCCTTTGAAAATAGATTTAACAACAGGAGATAAACTCACCCCATCTGAAATCAATTACAAATATCAGTTATTATTTGAAGATGATAAAATTGAGATTTTATCTTATAATTTAGAAACTCTACTGGCGGAAAAAATAGAAACTATAGTTAGTAGATCAAAAACAAATACTAGAATGCGTGATTTTTATGATGTTTATATTTTAGCTTTGGAGTTTAAGGAAAAGATAAATACAGAATTATTAGCAGCTGCTTTAACTGAAACTTCTAAAAATCGTAAGACCTATAAGGCTATTAAAAATGGTAAGGAAATACTCATTGAAGTTTTCAAAAGTAAAATTATTTTAGAACACTGGAATAGGTATAGGAAAAAATTTAAATATGCAGAAGAAATTGAGTTTTCCAAGCTGGAAGAACAGATAATTAAGTTATGGAATGAAATCGAAGATAATGGTATTTAAAATAAAAGAATAACTGGATAAATTAAAGTAACTCTAATTAAACCCTCAATATCATCTTGATAAGATTTTATAACTCAAGATTTATTGAGGGCTTTATCATTTTATTTTGCTGCTATTTTTTCTTTGCAGTTACCACAAATAGTTCTTCCGTCAAATTCAATAACATCATCAGCGCTTCCACAAAATATACAGGCCGGCTCATATTTTTTAAGAATTATCTTATCGTCATCCACAAAAACTTCCATGGGGTCCTTTTTATTAATATTCATTGTTTTCCTGAGTTCAATTGGAATAACCATTCTACCTAAATCATCAATTCTTCTAACAATTCCTGTGGTTTTAATAATTATCATTTCTTTTTAATTTCACTAAATTATAATTTGTATAAAAAGAAAATTAATACATTATTTATATACATTATACCACTAATAATGTATATAAATTCCATTAAAGTATTTATTTTAATATTTAAAATAAATGTGTTAAGATATAAGTAGGTAATATTTTTAAATAGGGGGTTAAGGTTAAGGATGAGGAAATTTAACGAAGGAAATATTTTAAAGACTATTAGTAAAGGTTTATTTAAGGCAAGCAATGGTGAAATACCAAATGTTGAATTGCTTCAAGGAGTTAATGAAATAGCAGCTTATTCTTTTTTCGAGTATAATTTATCAAATTATCCTGGCAGTTACTACGATCTAATAAGTTTATGCTATAAACCTCTTTCAGAATGGGAGATGATAAGAAATGAAAACTATCAGGATAAGACTCTTCTCTTGCCAGATGGAAATCTAAGTGATTTTGCATTAGAAATTACACAATCAAAAGATAATGACTTAATAGTTGAGTTGATGAAAAAATTTAGAAGAGATAAAGATGGGCAGAAAAAATACACTTATGCCAGAAGATTTTTAATTGAAAACCCTGTCATAAAGATGCTTGAATTTAGAAAGAAAAGATTAAATCATAAATTTTCAGAAGTTTTTGAGGAAATAAGTGGGCTATATGAAAAGCCACCTTTAAGTTCTGAAAAAAATAATAAATATCATATATGTGAGAGTTGCAGCTGGATTGCTAATTTCAATAAATATAATCAAAAAAGCTGTTCGAGTTCTAGCTGCAGCAATGATTCAATTGAAGTAGCAGCTGCTGAAAGTTATCTTAGAGTCAAAAAAGATGTTATGACATTTGTTGTCAATCCAGGAAAAGCTGAATTAGAAATTTTAGATAAAATTAATCAATTTACTAATATAGAAACAGAGCTGTGGCCGTATTTTGATGCATTTGATATAGAGCTTAACTCAAATAATGAAAAATGGGCTTTGGATGTGAAAGATTATATTGATCCTAAAAATTTAGCTGCTTCTCTTGAAATAATACCAGATTACGGCTGGGATAAAGGATTTTATGTGATACCTACTCACAGAGCAAATAAAAGCTATATGAGAGCGGTAAAAAACAACTGGGAAAAAGCTCAGAACAATGTAGAAATAATATCTGAAAAAGATTTATTAAAAAGATTGGAGGTTAAATTTAAATGAGAGATACTAAAGGGTGGAAAAAGAATTTTGAAGAATTAAGACCCTTTCTAAAAGATAGTGAGTATTTAAGGTTTTCAGAATTTGTAGATATTGAACTTGCCTGTACTTTTATATATGATTATTTTTCTAATATATCTATCTACCAGTTCTGGAGTATCTTAACCGGGTATAATTTTCAGATTAAAAATTATGATGATCTAGATTATAATCTAAAAAATAAAATAGCTAATATTAGATTTTATCTACCAAAATATAAATCTAAAAAGTCTTGGCATGAATATCTAAATAATTATCTGAAAATCAAAAAAAGCTTAAGACAATTTGATTTTGATGAGGATGGAATCTTGGTAAAACAGAAAGTGTCTATTATTCCAGATAGATTTAATTTTTATAAAAAAGTAATATCCATTACTCCAGAGCACAAAAAGCCAAATGATATTAACTGGTTAGATAGTAATGAAGCTTTTTTTAAAGATAAAAATACCAAATATAAAGTTAAGATACCTAATAATAACATTGATCCTGAAGAAAAAAAGAAGAAATACCAACTGGAATTAACTAAGGAAAAGAGAAATAGTAACCCGAGATGGAATGAATTATTAGATACCGCAAAATGGATAGATAAAAAACGAAAAGATATTGAAGATCCCTGGAGATATGAAAGACTAAAATCTTTAAAATTAAAAACCCTAAAAGAAAATCAGTTTAATGAGATAGATCCAAATAAAGAAATAAAAATCAAAGAAATTTTTAATATAGTAGGAATGCTTGGTGTCGGGAAAAGTTTGTTAATTGAGGTCATAGCTGTCTGGGCTGCTCAAAATAACTTACACTCTACTTTGATTCTAGATAATGTGATGAATATTTTAAATAAGGTAAAATTTTTCGAATCCCTTGATATTAAAGCAGCACCAATTATTGGCCAGTCTAATTTATTTGATCATGATAAAAAATTTCAAATGACAAGAGAATTATATGAATTATTTTCATTTAATAATATTGATCAAAATATTGATTCAAAAAAATGGCTTAATTCAAGCTGTTTAATTAAAGGGTTGACGGATATTAATAATCCCGATAAAGAATACCACAGCACTTTAGATACCTTATTTAATAATCCCTGCAACAAATTATATGAAAATAGAGATGATTTTAATAAAGGTTCAAATTCAAAGTTATGTCCATTTTATTATGATTGCAAGTCAAATATAGATGCTAAAATGCTAAATAAAGCTAATATCTGGATCAGCTCGCCTTATAGTTTTATATTTACCAAGGTTCCTATCCAGGTTAATAAGAAAAACATCTTATTTTTTGAAGCTATATATAAAAAGAGCAATTTCTTATTGATAGATGAGGCTGATCAAGTTCAGCTTACTTTAGATGACATATTTACCTACTCAGAAAATTTAACCAGTGAAGAAAATAGCTCTTTCATAGTTAAGTTAGAAAATGAGATTGTAAGTTATAAAAATAGAGTAAAGAGGCACACAACAGATCCGGTAGTAAATAGAATAAAAAATGAAATAAATACAGCTGTAATCTTTTCAGAAAAAATACATCCTTTTTTGAAAAATAATCCTGATATTGAAAAATGGATTTCTATGGACTTTATCACAACTGGGAGAATCCTTTATATTTTAGAAAAAGAACAAGAAGATAACGAAAAATTCAATCAAAGAGATTTTGAGAACTCGCCTAAATTGATTTCTTTTATTGAAAAACTGACAAAAGAAGATATAAGTTATCAAAAACACCTTGATTCTGATCTTCTCACACCGTTATTTAAAGAATTTAATTTATCAAATTCAGAATTCTTATTCAAAAAAATAAAGTTCTATGCGATAATTCGCAATTTAGAGGAGTCATTAAATTATATTAAATTTAGTTTTGCAACTCTAAAAGATAAGATGGAAATCGACTTAGAAAATATATCATATCTAGGTGTGCTTTTAGATAAGTATATTCCGTTAATAAAAGAAAGTTGTCTTGCTAATATTTTTGGACTCAGGTATCTTGTCGATTCTAAGAATAATCCAAATATATATTACTTTAGACTCAAAGGTCATGGGAGATCTATAATGTTAGAATATCCTCGTATTTTTTATAACCTAGAAAAAATTAAAGGTCCAGATACAATATTATTCTCGGGAAGCAGCTGGTTACCAGAATCCAGCTATTTTCATATAAAAAAGGAAGTAGATGCGATTTTAGAAAGACCTGAAGCAGAAAAAAAAGCAATAAACAGCTCTACTTTTGACTATATTGACACTAAAGTCGCTGTATCAGGAACTACCGGAGAGCAACGGAAAAACAATCTCAAAAAAAATGTAAATAAGATATTATCAACTAAAACATCTATTGAAGGTATATCTTATCTAGAAGCAACATTTAAAAAGATTAAAGATAAAAGAAGAAAAAAAGTGCTTTTAGTAGTGGGCTCATATAAAGAGGTGGATGTTGTTTGCAAAGAATTAGAAAAAAATATTGCAAAATTAGATAAAAATTTCTGTGCAATGGTTAAGGATGATATAAGAGAAGAATTTTCATATCAGACAATTCACCGTTCAGAAATAAATAAGTTTAATGATTTAGGTTCAGACATTTTAGTTGCGCCGTTGAAAGCTATCAATCGTGGATATAACATTTTAAATGAAGAGAATAATTCTGCTATTGGAGCAGCTATATTTATGATTAGAAATATGATTGTTCCCAATGATATTATTAATGAAATATCTTACCTTAACAACTGGAGTTTAAAAAATATTCCTAAACTAAAAAATAAAACAGATGATAATTGGGGAGATTATTTTAATACTAAATTTCGACACAAATCGATGATTATTTGGAAAAAGCATGTGGCAGAGTCCCAAAATTTCAGAGGATTGGATTCATTAGATAGAGAAATTTTATTTAATAATTATGCTAATGTATTTCAATTGATGAATCAGGTTATTGGTCGTTTAAAAAGAGGTGATTCAGAAGCTATAATAGCTTTAGCAGATATTAAATTTGCTCCGAAGACAAGTCAAAATGATTTTGATTCAAAAAGGTCTAGTATTCTTATTGGTTTCTATGTATTGCTTAATAAATATTTTAATAGCAATGATCTATATGAAAAAGAGATAGTTGAGACATTGTATGGTTCTATTTATTATCCATTAAAAAAATTAATTACTGAGGAGTTGAATTACCGTGGCTAAATACCAGCTTAAAACATTAACCGCTTTAATAGATGAAGATCATAATAAAAAATTAAATTATTATTCTATCCCCTTCCCTGAAAGGTGGGAGAGTAAGTTAGGATGTATATATAATCGTCACAGCAAATATAGTAATAAAAAATATCTTCCTATAAAATCTTTAAATGAAGTTTTAGCAGCTAAATACCCAGAAATTATCAGTTTTAATAGTGGGAAAAATAAGAAGTATTCTTGGCTATTATCTAAAAAGAAAATTGATGTAGATGAACTATTCTATAATTATATATCTACTTGGATATTAAAATCTTTTTCTAAGAAAGCTAGTAAAAAAGAACTTCTAGAATTGATTAAAACTTTTAGTTCAGATGATTTAAAATGGCAAGAAAAAGAAGTTAAACTTCTAAGTGATTCAGTAAATAGTAATGGAACATATAATCCTAATTTTGATTATTATAAATTGATTCCAGATTATTTTATAGACCGACTTAAAAATAAAACACTGAAAATCAACGGAATGAATTTTAAATTTAAAAAAGCAGGAGAAGAATTAATATCCTGGCCTCCCGAAAAAGTAGAGTTTAAAAATCATGAAGAATTTTATTCTTTTGCATTAAAAATAGAGCCAAAAACGCTGCCTCATTTTGATAAACCTGTTATCCAGATAAATCCTAGTTTTAAAAGATGGGTGAGTTTACCAATCCAATATGAAAATGATAACTCAAATTTAAAATGGTATTCAAATGCCACAGTTTATTTTGAAGCAAATAAATTTGACAACAAAAGAAGTGACCTAATAAAAACAGAACTAAGAAACCAGAAATACTATCATAAATGGAAAAATTATCATATTGATATTTTAAAAGAACTTCACTTTGAGAATAAAATACCAGATTTAAATGATCTGCTTGAAACTCCAGTAAAATTTTTAAAAGCTGATAAGAATATAGCTGCTGTAGCCCTTTCCACCAATTTTATTAACTTATCTTCATATTTAGTGAAGGATGGTATCAGCTTAAAAGATAATAGTGACTTTTTCGAAGAAGTTTTAAAAGAGCTACCTGAATTAGTAGATTTCAATGAAAAATATGAGATTGAACAAATTAATATTAATGGCAAAAAACATAATGATTTATATGACACTAGAAAAAAAAGAGATAAGTCAAAAAGAAGAAAACTTATAAAAAATCAGCTTGGTTCTCCATTAAGATGGGAAATCATTTATGAAAATGAAGATATAAAAAATAGGTTGATAAATGAGATATTAGATATTCTTGAACTAGATAAAAATACTAATGGAGATTTATATACTTCTCCTGAATTAGAAGTTGAAATAATAACAAGAAAAGAAGGTAAAATTCTAGCTCCTTTATGTAACGAAGAGGAGACAAAGAAATCATATAAAAAAGCATTTAATAAAAGAGTTACTGAAATACAAGAAAAATTTGATAAAGAAGATATAACAACACTTAGTCTAATTGAATTAAGAAATGTAGGGGGAGAAAAAGGATTTAAAAAAGCAAAAGATCCTAAAAAAGCAATAAGGAAAGGCTTAACTCAAAGAAATAGGTTAAGTCAGTTTATTACACCGTTAAAAGATGATGAAAAAGAAGTAACTAAAAAAAATAGAATAAACAGTGCTGTCTGGGATTTATTAAGACAGAGCGGCTATGTTCATTCGATGCCAAAAGTTACTCTTCAAAAGAAAAGCAAAACTACTCCTGATGCACTTAATCTATTTGGTTTCTATTTAATTAATAAGAGAAGAAAGTATTCTGATGATATAAGATTCCCAATAGTTGTTAGTGCTAAAACTGATTCTTATGAGATTAAAGTAAAATACCCTGGTTCTAACAATGAATGGAAATGCTACTCTAATGCTTTATTAGATATTGCAAACAATACTAATGGCAGTGGTTATTATTTAAATGACGAAAAAATCAATAATTTCTTATTTAAAGTCTTCAATAAAGAGATTATTTACACTAAAAACCCTGTGCTCATTGCTGATTCATCTAATATGGGTTCTGTGTGGAAGTGGATAAATAATTATATGATATCAAAAGAAACAATTAATTTTGGAAGAACTCATAAAAAAAGGATGGATGAAATTAATGATTTAAGAATAATTAGAGTTAATTCAGAACATGATCCTAAATGGTTTGGGGATGCTCTAAATGAAAATAAGATTGATTATACAACCGGTATATTTAAATTTAATAAAAATAGATTTTGGATAATTCCACCTAAAACACAGACTCTTAGAAAATATATTCAAAGTGAATCAAAATTAGATTTTATTAATAAGCCTTATAAAAAAGCAAGACTATTAGATGTATATCCGGTTAGGCTTTTAAATGGCGATAAAAATGAGGAATGGGTCAAGATAATTTATCTGTTAAAATCAATATCAACTCACTATGATTATCAGACTAAGTTGCCAGCTCCACTACATCATGCCAGTAAAATAGAAGAGTATATATTTTCTTGAATTAACTATCACACTAAAGAAAAAAATAATGAAGATAATAAAAATCAAATATAGAAATAGAAAATAATTATGGCTGCTCATCTGAGCAGCTTTAATTATTAAAAATGTTATATCAACCCATTTTCTCTCTTATAATCTACAAATTTATTAATTGTATTTTTGAAATCTACTTTAGCATTAATATACGGATTTTCAGTTATGAAATTATTATTTTTTAAATTGCTATATTTAGTTACCCTGTATTTTTTAATGGAATTATCATCAACAGGGTAAAAAGACATATTTAAATTCTCCATAAAAAAATTATAAACCTGGTCAGTATAAGCCACGAATAAAATGTAATCAAAATTAACTTTTTCAACTTTTGTATATCTCTCAAAGATTTCTTTATACTCACTTGGATATTTTTTTCTTCTTTCAAACTCAAGAGCAATATCGGTGTTTGTCAAGAAAGTTGTCGCATTTAGTTAAAAATTTCTTTGAATACCACTCCTGCAGTAGATCATTTAAGAACTCTGCTGGTTGAGATAATTTTCTACTTCAGCAATATCCATTG
>Ga0163227_100342_pt1 | contig 12492 bp, 10 predicted proteins | sample MSEWel2016_09_14_2_FD_113148 | JGI IMG/M metagenome (GOLD analysis project Ga0163227, IMG submission 113148) | Subsurface microbial communities from deep shales in West Virginia, USA - MSEEL Well Study Marcellus 5H_2016_09_14 ...
GCAAGCCACATGGCCATTGTATAACCGGAGTACTGCCAGACAGCAGCAATAATAACTGCTACCAGGGCAACATTAAAGCCCATAAAACTTGAAGTGCTGGTAAACCAGCCCCACTGCAGTGCATCCAGCCCCAGCTGTTCAAAAAGGAGGTTAATCCCGCGGGGGTCATTAGGCAGACGGCCGGGAGCAAAAATCCAGCGCCAGACTGTACCGGTTACAACAAAGGAAATTGCCATTGGAAAAAGGTACAGATTCTGAAAAAAATAGCCGCCCTTCGGCTTATTATTTAAAATTAAAGAGAGTAAAATTCCAATTGCCAGACAGCCCAGAATAAAAAAGAGAGTAAAATAAAGTGTGTTCCAGAGATCTGTTTGAAACCTTGATTCCTGAAGCAGTCCAATGTAGTTTTTTAGACCAACATAGTCCTTCGCCTTCCGCATAAAACTGCCAAATGTATCCCAGTCAAGCATTGAAATCTGAACACTGCGGCTGATAAAGCCATAAACAAATACTGCCAGAGTAATTATTGACGGTGATAAAATTGCAAGTGAAGTAAGCGATTCTTTATGTTTTCTTTTCATAGCTATCACTCCATAAATAAATCTTCCCCTCCTGTGTACTCTCAGGAGGGGAGATATTTACATTCTCTACCGAATTATTTACTGGATTAAATTACAATCTTAATTTGAGTAATCTAATTTTAAACTTTACTTAACATATTCTTCATGATTCTGCTGGAATTTTTCAAATGCCTGATCTACATCACCGGTTGAAATAAATTCATTAATTGTATCATTCATGGCTGTGATAAATCCTTCTGGAGCTGCAGAACCGTGAACGATAGAAGGTGTCAGGGTATCATTTGCAAAATCTTCCATGGTATCTCTTAGATAAGCATCATATTTGCTCTCATCTGCATCCAGACGGGCAGGAATTGAACCTTTAATTGGGTTAAATGTGTCCTGACCTTCTTTAGAGGCAATTGTTTTTAACCATTTCTTAGCGTTTTCAGGATTTGGAGCACCTTTTGGCAGACCAAAGGTATCAGTTACAACTACAAAGGAACCTTCAGTACCTGGAACCGGCATCCAGCCGAATTCTTCACCTGGAGTCCAGCCTAAGGTTTTAAGATAACCTTCTGCCCAGTCACCCATAATATTAAATCCAGCTTCACCTTCGTGCACTAACTGAGTGGCATCCTGCCAGGTAAGAGCAGAGTGGTCATCATTAACATATTCCATAATATCATTAAAGTGAACAAGTGCTTCTCTAACAGCAGGATCATCAGCTGCTGTGCTGCCATCCCAGAGGCCATTATAGCCGTCAGGACCTAAGGTAGCTACCAGTAAAGTTTCAAAAATCTGACCGGCAGGCCACTTATTGGTATCACCAAGAGCAAGTGGAACTACACCAGCTTCGTCCAGTTTAGCCAGAGCTTCTTTAAAGCTTGCTAAATCTGTTGGAGGTTCAACATCATTTTCTGCAAGTACTTCTTTGTTATAGAACATAGCATTTGAGCGGTGAACATTAACAGGGATAGAATAATATTCGCCTTCATAAGAAGACATTTCTAAAATCTGCTGATTAAATTTATCTTTAACTCCCCACTCTTCCAGCAGGCCAGTAATTGGCTCCATCAATCCAGTCTCAACATAGGTGTCAACTAGTTCTGCTCCACCGTGAACCTGGAATGAGTCCGGAGGATTTCCCCCAACCATTCTGGTTTTAAGTACAGCCTTAGCATTGGAGCCAGCACCACCGGCAACTGTCGCATTAATTACTTCAACATCAGGATATTCTTCGTTGAAAAGTTCAATTAAAGCATTCAGACCTTCTTCTTCTCCACCACCGGTCCACCAGCTAAAGATTTCTACTTCTTCATCCTGAGCCATAGCTGAAAAACTGAAGACAAAAAGCAAAGCCACCATCACCAATACACTCAACAAAGCACTTTTTTTCAATAACATTTTTTGTCCTCCTTATTTTTTTATTCAGACTTTAACAAATGTTTAAATAAGATCTCAATTTACAATTGCCTGCTACCACCTCCACTGAGCGAATTTTCTGATTTTTAAGGCTTAACTAAATCGAATTCGAATTAAAGCAAAAAAACTCAACTCCAATTATTATTATATCATATCCTGGTTAAATTAAAAGATTATTTCGAAAATTGTTTACTGAAAAATAATCAGACTGAAAATTAAGCTTCCTATCTTCAGCCTGATGCTTTAATTTAGCTGCTTAAAGAATAGATATCCTATTTATTTCTTTTAAAGCGGTCCTTTAAAAACATCTTTTCACTTTTACTTTTCCGCTCTTCCGCCGGGTCATCACTCTGATTAAAGTCACTGATCATCTTTGTCCGACAGCTCTTACAGAATAATCCGGACTTAATTTCAGTTCCACAGCGCTTACATTTGAGGCTGTAATCTACAACCAGCCCCTCAGAGGCAAGCCTCTCTTCCCGCATGAACTTGATAATCAGCTCTTCTTCGACTCCTGTCTCCACAGAAACTTTTTTGACAGTTGAATTGGGATTTTCCCAGAGATATTCCTTAACCAGCTGAAACTTCTCCTCTTCACTCTGGCGGCAGTCGGGACAGACCTTCTGGCCGCTGGAAGAAAATAATTTGCCGCATTCCCTACAATTTATGAGATCCATTTACCTCACTCCCTATTAGATATTTTCTAAAAACTTAAAATAAAGCATTATTTTTAAATTTCTGTTATTTATATTATAACACAGAGTCATTTAAGGCTCCAGAGTTTTTCAGACATTTTTTGACAAATTCAGCAGACTCCGATAATTTAGCCCGGGATTATCAGATATTTTAAAGAGGTTTTTGAAGGCAGACAAAGAATATATTATTTAGAGACAGAGACTAAAAGGAGGTTAAAATAATGCTTAAAGTTTTGATCTGTGATGATTCTGCTTTTATGCGGAAAATATTTTCAGATACTATTGAAAAAGACGCAGAGTTAAAAGTCGCAGCAACCGCTTATAACGGCCAGGATGCCCTCCGTAAATTGAAAAAAATAGATGTGGATCTTTTGATGCTTGATGTTGAAATGCCGAAGCTGAATGGGCTGGAAACCTTAGAAATTGTTAAAGATAAATATCCGGAGATCCCGGTGATTATGGTCAGTGCCCTTGATAACCGCGAAACAGTATTTAGAGCCCTGGAGCTGGGAGCCTTTGATTTTATTCCCAAACCTTCGGGTTCAATTTCTTTAAATATTGACTCGATCAAAGAAGAACTGCTGCGCAAGTTAAAGGCAGCTGCTGATTCAAATGGGAGGCTTAAAAATAGAAAGCACCGAAAAAAGTCTATTCAAAAAAGCAGCGACTTTCCAATTGTGGCTGTCGGCTCATCTTCCGGCGGACCCCGGGCTTTAAATAAGCTTTTTGCTGATATTGGTGAAAACTCTCCTGCCGCCTTTGTGATTGTTCAGCATATGCCGGCCGGTTTTACAGAGACCCTGGCTGAGAGGCTAAACAATATCTCCGGGCTCAAAATTAAAGAAGCAGCTGAAGGTGACCAGCTGCAGCCGGTCCACGGACTTTTAGCCCCGGGAGATTACCATTTAGAAATTGACGAGCAGGGCCGGGTGCGGCTAAACCAGAAAGAAAGACTGCACGGTGTTCGCCCCTGTGTTGATTATATGATGAAGAGTCTTGCCGATCACTTCAGCGGAGAGAGGCTCTTAGGGGTTATTCTAACCGGAATGGGTCATGATGGGGCCGAAGGAATGTCGGCAATTGTAAATAATGGTGGATATGGTATAATAGAGTCTAAAGAGACTGCACTGGTTTATGGTATGCCTTCAGCTGCAGCAAAGGCTGATGCCTACCATGAAATCAAAAGAATAGATGAAATTGGCAGCAGAATCACAGAAATTGTGGAGGGATAAATATTAATGGGGATCAATTTTACAGAATTTAAGGACCAGGCAAAGAGAATTTTAAATATTGATCTGGACGGCTACAAACTGGATCGAGTAGAAAGAAGAACCAAGAGTCTGATGCGCAGGTATCAGATTGAAGATTTTGACCAGTGTCTTGATTTGATTAAAAATGACAGTGAATTTAAAGATGCTTATTTAAACCACTTTACGATCAACACCTCGGAATTTTTCCGCAACCCGGAGAATTTTGAGTTTTTAGAGGCAGAAGTTTTTCCGAAATTATTTGAAGAAAAGAACAGGGTTAATATCTGGAGTGCCCCCTGCTCTAACGGTTCAGAGCCCTATACACTGGCCATTATTTTAAAGGAAATGGGAATCAGTCCGACTAAATTTAAAATCTATGCTACAGATTTAGACCATACAATTTTAGATAAGGCACGCAGAGCAGAATATAAAGAGAACTCCCTGAAAAATGTCTCAGATAAGATTTTAGACAAATATTTTAAAGAAAGCAGTGACGGCAAAACTTATGTCCTAAGCTCTGAAATCAAGCGGCTGGTTAATTTTGAGCAGACAGATTTAATCAACGCCCGCTTTAAAAATGACTGGGATTTAATTTTAAGCCGCAACTTTTTTATCTACCTGACTAAGGATATGAAAGACCAGCTGATCAATAAATTTACCTCAGTTTTAAATCCGGGAGGTTACTTTTTCCTCGGCAATACGGAATATATTTTCTCACCCGAGAAATACGGACTGGATAAGATCTTTCAGTCTTTTTATAAATATGAAGGATAAATTAGAACTAAAATATGCTCTAAGCTTAGATACTCACTTTACAGCAGCTGGATTTATTATACCTTAAAAAAGCAAAGCCAGCCCCTACATTTTGGGGACTGGCTTTTTTAAATTCCTCGGAGGGAGAAATTTTATTGACTTTTATTTTAAAACTAATTAACCTCTGCCTCTACCTTCTTCATGGCCTCAATAATCATCTCTTCAGTTACTTTAATCGGCATCTTAAGCATTACTGTATCGTTAACCGATTTGGCAGCTGTTTTATTGAGGTTTTCTTCGCTGAAGGGAAGTCCCAGACCTTTAAAGGAAGGAAATAAACCCAGCTGATTAAAGAAGTCAATTACATCATCTATATAGTCCTGCGGCTTTGCTTCCAGATAAAGCTGAACGATAATTCCATATCCAACTTTTAAACCGTGTAAAAGCTCATGTGATTCGGGAATTGCGGTCATACCATTGTGAATACCGTGAGCTGCTGCTCCCCGGGAAGTATTCTGGCCCAGGCTCTGAATAATTGTAGTCAGATAGATATTTAAATCAATAACTTCTTTTAGTTCCGGACCGAGCTCATTGTTTTCACACTGCTCAACGGCAGTAATCGCTTCCTCCCGCATTTTGTTGTATAAGATTTCAGCCAGATTCATGGCGACAACTGTTTCCAGACTCGGGTTTTCGATTCCACTTTCTACAGCCTTACCCTCATACCACTTGGCAAGGGAGTCTAAAATACCGGATTTTAGATACTTAGCCGGTGCTTCGGCAATAATCTCAGGGTCAACCATTACCAGGCGCGGATTTTGAGTCATAAAATAATCACGCTCAAACTGGCCGTCTTCTGTGTAAACTACAGCAAAGGCTGAACCAGCGGCACAGGTAGCTGCAATTGTCGGCACTGCTGCCACCGGCAGGCGCAGATCTTCGGCAGCTGCCTTGGCAGTATCGATTGCCTTTCCTCCCCCGACACCAATAATCAGATCGGCATTCATCTTCTCTGCTTTTTCCTTAATAAGATCTATATTTGACTGAGAAACTTCACCCTTAAAAACATTTTTCTCCCAGTAAATTCCAGATTCATCTAAAGACTCAGTTAGTTCTTTTTCAGCTGCTTTAAGTGCTCGCACACCACCACTGATTAAAACTCTTGCTCCCCATTCACTGACATAGGCTCCGGCCTTTTTTAAAATACCCTTTTCGTTGATATACTGAGCCGGTGCAGCCTGCAGATAGGCAGTCTGGGGGTCTAAATGAACTTTTTTAGCCATCTTTTTCACCTCTTTTGTATTCTTTCAGCTTCAAGCAAAATATTTATTCCAGACCGATATAAGCTCCTTTAGCAGCCGGTACAGCATGGCGGACATATAAGCCTAAAGTACCTCGGTTAAATTTAGGCTCAGGCCGCTGCCACTTTTCTCTTCTGGCAGCCAGAATTTCATCTATTTCTGCCTCAGTTTTTTCTTCGCCGGCAATGCCAATTACATTTAACTTCCGTTCCGGAATATTAATTTCTAAAAGATCTCCATCTTCAACCAGGGCGATCGGACCACCATCAACTGCCTCCGGGGAAACATGCCCGATTGCCGGTCCGCGAGTGGCACCGGAGTAGCGGCCATCTGTAATTAAAGCTGTCGAAGTATTTAAAACTTCATCTGAAGCTATGGCCTCACTGGTGTAAAACATCTCAGGCATTCCACTTCCCTTTGGTCCTTCATAACGAATAATTACTGCATCACCGGAGACAATCTCTCCTGATAAAACAGCTTCTAAAGCTTCTTCTTCTGTATCAAAGGCTTTTATCCGACCGACAAATTCGTGCATTTCTGGCTCTACAGCTGAATGTTTAACAACCGCTCCCATTGGGGCCAGATTACCTTTTAGAATTGCCACCGAGCCTTCCTGATTTAAGGGAGCAGCCGCAGGATAAATCACATCATCTGGCAGGTTGGCCGGAGCTTCACTTTCCATATATTCTAAGTAGCTAAATTTCTCCAGCTCTGCAAGATTCTCAGCCAGAGTCTTTCCGGTAACAGTCAGCTGATCTAAATGCAGATAATCTTTAAGTTCCTTCATTACTGCCGGCAGTCCACCTGCATACCAGAAATAATGGGTCGGATACTTGCCACTTGTTTTAACATTGGCGATAAAGGGTACCCGGCGGTGAATTTCATCAAATTCATCCAGCTCAATTTCGATCCCGAACTCATGAGCGATAGCCGGCAGGTGGAGCAGAGCATTGGTCGAGCCGCCGATAGCTGCATGGATCATAATCGCATTTTCGAATGACTTGCGGGTAATAATATCTGAGGGCTTTAATCCTTTTTTAACCAGCTCGATTAAATAATGGCCTGACTCTTTTGTCATCGCCTCTAAAGCCGGGCTGGTAGAAGGAACTAAAGCTGCCCCTGGAAGTGCAAGCCCCAGAGCTTCTGCCATCAGCTGCATTGTGGAAGCTGTTCCCATAAACTGACAGGCTCCACAGCTCGGACAGGCAGAATACTGATACTGTTTAAACTCCTCTGCTGTAATCTCACCCCGCTGCAGTTCGGCAGAATAGGTACCGATCATTTCCAGAGTTAAGCCGTCAGGCCCCGGAGCCATCGAGCCACCCGGAATGTGAACAGCCGGTAAATCAAGGCGCATAATTGACATCAGATGAGCAGGCACCGATTTATCACAGCTGGAAAATAAGGCAATTCCATCATAAGGTGCTGCCATCGCCTGAATCTCAACCATATTGGCGATCATTTCTCTGGAAACAAGGGAATAATTCATCCCGTCATGGCCCTGAGCTATTCCATCACAGATATCTGAAGTTGTCATTCTACTTCCCATTACTTCATTTAACTTTAATTCTTCTTTTAAGATATTTACATATTTATCAAGGTGAAAACTTCCTGGATGGCCGTTGCCATAAGTATTGGCAATTACAATCTGCATTTTATCTAAGTCTTCTGCCTTCCAGTCCATTCCCATCCGCAGAGCATCAATTTCTGGACCCTGTTTTCTAATTTCCTGACTTCTTAGCAATCAAACCAACTCCTTTTAAATATTTCAGCATAAATGAATTTTTAGCGCATTAAATTAGGAATAAACATTACCAGCTGGGGAAAAGCAATTAGTAATCCAAGTACTGCCAGCAGCGTAAATAAGAAGGGCAGGATTGATTTAACCAGGTCCTCCAGCGTGATATTAGCAACTCCGGTGGCAACATATAAAACTGTTCCTACTGGTGGGGTAATCAGTCCAATTCCTAAGTTGATTGACATAATAACTCCAAAATAGACCGGGTCAATACCAACCTGTTCCATTACCGGCAGTAAAATTGGGGCTAAAATTAACATTGCAGGAGTTAAGTCCATTACAAAACCAACTAAAAATAGTAAAACATTTGTGATTAATAAAATTCCGAGTGTAGAGTCAGTCAGGTTTGTCAGCATTGTTGCCAGATTAAAAGGAACTCGAGCAACAGTTAAAAGCCAGGCAGTAACCATGGCCATTCCACATAAGAAAAGAACAATTGCTGTTGTTTTAGCAGTAGCCAGTAAAATATCAGGCAGATCTTTAACTGCAACCTCTTTGTAAACAAATAAAGCCAGTATAAGTGCCACAAAAGCTGCTACAGCTCCGGCTTCAGTTGCTGTAAATACTCCACCTAAAATTCCACCCACTACTAAAAAGGGAATAGTTAAAGCAAGAGCCGCTTCCTTAAAAGTATCCCAGAGTCTTTTTAAAGTAAACTCTGCAACCTGTTCTGAATCTACAATATGACCATAATCGTGTTTTTTGGTTGTAAAGTAAGTTGTGGCCATTAAAGACAGACCAACAATTATTCCAGGAATAATTCCGGCCATAAATAACTGAGCAATGGAGGTATTTGTTATTATTCCGTAAAGAATAAAAGGAATACTCGGTGGAATAATAATTCCAATTACAGCAGAAGAAGCAGTGATTGCTGCTGAATAATCTGCGGGGTAATCCTGCTCAATCATTGGAGGAATTAAAAGACCACCAATGGCTGCTGTATCAGCAATTGCAGAACCCGAGATTCCGCCAAAAAACATACTGGCCAGGATATTTACATGTCCCAGACCACCTGTAATATGACCAACAATTGCATCAGCAAAGTTTACCAGCCTCTTAGCAATACCACCGTGATTCATTATCTCTCCCACAAACATAAAAAATGGTATAGCTAAAAGTGGAAAACTGTTCATCCCGGAAATCATCTTAGCTGGTAGAACCATAAACTGTAAATCCATCGCATTCATGATTGCAATATTTGATAACCCCAGGGCAAAAACAACTGGAATTCCAGTCAGCACAAATAAAAATAAAGTTCCTAAAAATAACCAGAGCATTATTGGGCACCCCCGCTTTCGTCAATTATTTCGAATTTTTCTTTTTTACCTTCTCTAAATAAATTTATATGTTTTTTTATTTTAAATAAGTTAATGACCATCATCAAAAGTCCACTGACTGGAACTACAGAATAAACAAGAGTCATTGGAATATATAAGGCCGGTGAAACATTGGTTGCTGAAGTAGCAACAATATAACCATAATATGTTATAATAGCTAAAACTGACATAATAAAAATATCAGAAATAATACTCACTAGATTCTGTGCTTTTGCCGATGGAATTTTGGCAATCACAAAATTTAAACCTACATGATCATCGGTACCATAGGCCAGTACAGCACCCAAAAATGAAATCCAGATAAAAATGAATCGAGCCAGCTCATCTGCCCAGCCCAGAGAATTATTTAAAACAAAACGGCTGAAAACATTGGACCCTACTATTACAAACATTGCAATAGTTAAAGCAATAAGAATAAATTTATAAATACCAAAAAATATCTTAAAAAATTTACTATCCTTCATATCTTCTTCCCCCCAAAGGTTATATTAAATAAGAGGGGAAAAATCCCCTCTTATTTAGATATTCTGTTAAATTTCAGTCCTCTAAATTACTGCTGAGCCTGAAATTCTTCAACCTGCTGCTGTACAGATTCTACTAAATCTGCACCAATTTCTTCTTTAAACTGATCATATACAGGCTGAACTGCTTCCTGGAATTCTGCTTTCTGCTCAGGAGTTAGAATAGTTACTTCCATAACATCTTTTAACTCTTCTAAGTATTCAGCATTCATAGCTCTATTAGTTCTTCTGTTGTGGTGCTTTGCTTCTACAGCTGCAACTTTAACTGTCTGCTGTAAATCTGTAGGAAGCTTGTCATAGAACTGCTTGGAAATCATTAAAACAAATGGAGAATATACGTGACCTGTGTCTGTTGTATAGTCCTGAACTTCATAGAAGTTCTGCAGGTAAATTGTACCCCATGGGTTTTCCTGACCGTCTACAACACCCTGCTGCATAGCGGAGAATAACTCACCAAATGCCATAGGTGTAGGGTTAGCTCCCATTTCTTCCCAGGCAGCTAAGTGCATAGGATTTTCCATAGTTCTAATTTTTAAACCTTCAACATCTTCTGGACTTTCAACAGCTGTTTTACTGTTTGTTAACTGACGGTATCCATTTTCCCAGTAAGCTAAGCCGACAATACCTTCATCTTCTAACTGCTTTAACAGATTCTGACCAACTGGTCCGTCAAGAACATAATCTGCTGCTTCGTGAGTTGGGAATAAGAAAGGCAGGTCAAATACTTTAAAGCCATTTACAAAAGGAGCAATTGGAGCAGTGGATGGACAGGTCATCTGCTGAGTACCCATCTGCAGTGCTTCCATCATTTCTCTATCGTCACCAAGCTGACTGGAGTGATAAAGATTAACTTCTATTGCACCATCGCTTCTTTCTTCAACTAACTTTTTAAAATATTCCAGTGACTTATACTGAGCTGACTTGTCATTAAGACCGATACCAGCATTAATTGTGTACTCCTGGGCAAATGAACCCGCAGTAAAGGTTAAGACTAATAAAAGAGCAAGTGATAAACTAAACATTAATTTTTTTCTCAAGATAATTTCCCCCTAAATAGTTTGTTGTTATTTTTTAATAATTTTAAATTCTAATTGATTCCAAAATGCTAATTGTTTTAAACTGTGATCCTCATTATTCAAAATTTAACTCCCTTATTTTAGCACCACCTCCATCGTTTTATTTTTATAAGGGCTTATAAGATTATAAACTTGCTCCTGTTTTACTTATTTATCTTGATATACCCACAACCCTGTTGCAGGGTTATTGATATAAAAGATCTCTTCTCCATTAAGATTATTAAAACCATTTTCTAACTCATCTATTTTATACTTAGCAATAGTTTGCTGGTAATCTAAATAATTAAAATTGATATTTTCTATTTCCTGCTGGCTTAGTTTGGGCGAAGCCAGGGAAATCGTAAATCTTCCTTCCGAAGAACCGTGGATCAAATGGGCGGCCGCAGAAAGGTTTTCCTGTAAGTCTTCATTTTTATGCAGATAATCCAGGGTTATTTCTGTACCGCGGTAGCCATACTTGCGGAGCAGCCTGTCAATTTCCTGGTCCTCACCGAATTTGTGAATCCCGGGAGCAATAATGATCAGCTCTCCTCCATCGGCAACTGCCATTCTGGTTCGATAAATTGCCTTGCCACCAATCCAGGTGCTTTTAAATTTATCTTCTTTTAAGTAAACCACTACTTTTTGCAGCGGTTTTTCAACTTTGATTATGTTTTCCTGCTGGCTTAAAGCTACTGCTTTTTCGAAGCTTTCTCTGCTGCTGCCTGTAAATATTCCCTTAATTTCAGTTAAACCAGTTTTCTGGTCGCTGATCGGAGAATTAACAGTCATCAGGTAGAGAAGCGGCAGCTGGTCCAGAAATTGACGCTGGCAGTAATCATATAACTTTCTAACAGGTGAATGATCCTTACCCATTATTTTTTCCATTCCTGCCAGTGCTCCCAAAAAGTGTGATTTATTGATAATCTGATTACCGCCACAGCCGACCACTATATTTTTAGTGTAATTTGCCATCCCCACTACTTCATGCGGAATAACCTGGCCGATGGAAATTATCAGATCAAATTTGTCGTCAAATAAGTGTTTATTTATTTCTAAAGGGATTGCCTCAGTTAATTCTCCCTCGGAAAATTCTTTCATCTTGGCTGCTGGAATTTCACCAACTTTAACTGTTTCAGTTCTCCAGTTGTGGGCCAGAAAGGCAGCGGCTGGAATCTCGCCAAACATTGCCTTTAAAGATTCGCGATCCATTGGGTCGTGAGTTCCAGAGGCAGGTAAAACTTTTATCTCTGCTGTCTGATCAGCCAGTTTGAAATAGAGGGTCTCTGTTAGAGGTCCCAGGGCTGAAGACTTGCGGCTGTAATCAGGTGGAATTAAAAGCAGCTTTTCCACTCCGGCAGCTTTTATCTCTGCAGCCAGTTTATTTAAATATTCTTCAATTTGCTCCTGCTCCAGGTATTTACCCGAGCTGACAATTTCTGATTTGATATTATTCATCTTTTTCTCTCCTAATTATGATTTAGAGAAATAATAAGCTGACTCAGCTTTTACCATTCAGCGACTGTGCCGTCCTGATTCCGCCAGACTGGATTCTTCCAGTTATGTGAGTCTCTGGCTCTTTCTCGAACCAGCTCTTCGTTAATTTCGATTCCAAGTCCCGGTTGGGATGGGATTTCGGCATAGCCAGCTTTATATTTAAAAACTTCTTTATTTTTAAGATAATCGAGCAGATCATTACCCTGATTGTAGTGGATTCCCAGACTCTGCTCCTGAATAAATACATTTGGACAAACAGCATCAATCTGTAAACTTGCAGCCAGGTTAATTGGTCCCAGC
>Ga0163227_100360_pt1 | contig 11939 bp, 14 predicted proteins | sample MSEWel2016_09_14_2_FD_113148 | JGI IMG/M metagenome (GOLD analysis project Ga0163227, IMG submission 113148) | Subsurface microbial communities from deep shales in West Virginia, USA - MSEEL Well Study Marcellus 5H_2016_09_14 ...
CTTTTATTATCTCCCACATAAAATCAATCCTGGAATCATAAACCGACTCTAATAAATCATTAAAATCTTCTTTAAATAAATGATCTGTTCTTTCAAAATTCTGAACCCCGATGGCTGAGCTTGTTTCCTGGTCCAGTCCGGCAAGATACCAACTTTCAATCTCTTTGATAACCACAATAATTTTTTGAAAAATCTTTCATCATCATTCCCTTCCACCAGTATATACAGCCGCTTATGCAAGATTACACCTCCAGTAAATTTTGGATGTATAAATCATCAATTCCCATATCATTTTCCAGGAACACCCGAACTTCTTCTTTTTCTACCGGTTTGCTAATCTTAGAAAAACCTTCCTGATCACGATGAACTAAAAATAAATCATCTAAATCAATATATTTGATCAGCTCTGGATTATGGGTGGTGATTAGAATTTGTTTCTTTTTTGAAGCATCAATAAACATATCCACCAGTTTTGAAATTAAGTGAGGATGAATATTCCTTTCCGGTTCTTCTATAATTGCAATTTTTTTATCTTCAAAATAAAGGGCAATTATCAACGCTATTGTGCTGATTGTTCCATCAGAAAGAATCGAAGCTGGAATATAATCTTTTTTAGAATATTCTTCTTTAAGTTTGAAAAGCAAAGATTTATCTGCAAATTTTTCTATATCAATATTTTCAACAAAGGGAAGTATATCTTTGACAATATTAGAAAATTTCCTGGCTTTAGCTTGATCTTCGATTATATTTTTCAATACTATAGCCAGATTTTCTCCATCTTCTTCTAATTCTGCCTTACCAGTTATTGGAGTTGCTTTTTTGGATAGTAAAGGATTAATATTATAAATCGAAATCCCACCTAAAATTTCTTTAATTGAACGCTCAACAATAAAAGCAAATGGAGTTTCTAAAATCAATTCCCTATCTGAAAGCTTAATTTCTTCTAAAAATGACGGTAATATATTATCCTTTGTAACTTTAATCTGATCAGTTTTTAAGGTGTCTTTATTAATCTTGATCTCTAGACCATTATTTTCTTTCAATAAAGTTAGGACGATTTCTCCCATTTCCTTTTCTTCTTTTTTCTTTTCTGCTATTCTATTTTGCTTTTTAATTTGATAATATTTAAATTTCTCAAATATTCTACCCCACCCTGCATGGAAATTGCATTGCTCAAACCACTTTTAATTATATCCCTAATGAAATCAAATATCTGAATAAAACTTGATTTCCCGGCTGCATTGGCTCCCACTAAAACATTAAATTGATTTAAATCAATTTCAAGTTCTTTAAAGCTCTTAAAATTGGAAACTTTAATTTTTTTGATGCCCATTCTGATCCTCCTTCTGGCTGGTAGAAAGTAGAGATTTATTTTGCTATATAATTAAATTTTATTTTCACATCTCTATTATATCACAGCAAGAAAAAAATGACAGCTCCCGGAAGGAAACTGCCACCTGTAATCATTCTATTAAATTTTTATAAAGTGAATTTTAACCGACATCTTCAAATGAATCTTTGGTTAAAATCTCTTTTTTTAGCTTTAAAAAGTCTTCTTCTAATTCCAGCAGCTTATCTCTAATTGGATCCGGAAGATCGGCATGCTCCAAATCTCTTTCCGGATGGACTCTGCGGCCATCACGGCTCACAACTCGACCGGGAATACCGACAACTGTAGAATTTTCTTCCACATCTTTTAGGACAACTGAGCCGGCACCAATTTTGGCATCATCACCAATTGTAATTGAGCCGAGAACTTTGGCTCCTGCTCCAACGACAACATTATTGCCAATCGTAGGGTGACGTTTACCCCGCTCTTTACCTGTACCACCAAGAGTAACACCCTGATAAAGAGTTACATTATCTCCAATCTCTGTTGTTTCGCCGACTACGACTCCCATACCGTGATCAATAAAAAAACCACAGCCAATTTCTGCTCCGGGATGAATCTCAATCCCGGTCAAAAAGCGGGCCAGCTGGGAGATCAGCCTGGGAATAGTTCTTAACCCCTTACTGTAGAACCAGTGCGAAAAGCGATGAAAGAGCAGTGCGTGCAGACCTGAATAGGCCAAAATTACCTCCAGCAGATTATCCGCTGCCGGATCTCTATCAAAAACCGCGTTAATATCGCATTTTAATCTTTTAAACATAAATTTTACCCCCTGAATCCGACTAAAACCGACATGCACCCGGTGCATGTAAGTTTTTGAATTTTCCTGTCGAACAATCAATTAAAATTAATTATAAGTTCCATACTCAAGTTTATTATACCGGCTTCAGGAGCTAAATGCAAGCAATATTTTGCTCGCATAATTCGACTTTAAGCGACAAGTTCCCGGTGCATGCACATTATTAAATTACTCCACAGCGGCCTCAGGCACATCGGAGATAGAAAAACCAATATCTGTTCTGTAGTGCATATCCTTAAATTCTACCTCGTTAATATAATCGTATACAGAATCAATCACACTTAAAATCCCCTCACCTACTGCTGTCATCCCGATAACTCTGCCGCCATCAGTATAATATTTACCGTCCTCCAGGCGGGTGCCGGAATGAAAAACAATTAAATCATCATGGTGTTTGAGATTTTCCAAGCCTTTAATCTCATGACCTGTTTCGTAAGTTAAAGGATAGCCGGCAGATGCCAGGATTACACAGACTGCATCACTGCCGTAAACATCAATCTCTTTTTTGTATTTTAATTCTACATCGTTTGTCATCTGCATCAGCTCCAGCAGATCCTCTGCTAAAAGCGGCATAATAACCTGGGTTTCCGGATCACCGAAGCGGGCATTATAATCTATTACTTTTGGTCCATTTTCAGTCAAAATAATTCCAACATGCATAACTCCCCGGTAGTCGATTCCTTCACTGTTTAAAGCATGAAGGGTCGGTCTTAAAATTTCCCGGCAGATCTGATCCATCATCTCCTGATCCACATAGGGTGAAGGCGAATAGGAACCCATACCACCGGTGTTTGGTCCTTCTTCTCCCTCAAAGACAGCCTTGTGCTCTCTGGTGCTGGTTACTGGCAGAATCGTCTGGCCATCTGTTAGAGCAAATATCGATACTTCCTCTCCTTCAATGAAGTCCTCAACCACAATCCTGTCCCCGGCATCACCAAAGGCTTTATCCTCCATGATTCTGGAAACTGCATCCTGGGCATTCTGATAATTGGAAGCAACAATAACTCCTTTACCTCCTGCCAGACCATTGGCCTTAACTACAAGCGGATATTCTGCATTTTCAAGGTAATTGAGTGCAGAATCCGGATCAGTAAAGACCTCATATTCTCCAGTTGGAATATTATATTTATTAAGAATCTCCTTGGCAAAGGCTTTACTGCCCTCTAAGAGAGCAGCCTGCTTTTTTGGTCCAAAGATCGGCAGCTCACGCTCTACAAAATAGTCAACTATTCCTGCCACCAGTGGTTCTTCGGGGCCGACAACAGTCATCCCAATTTCATTTTCGCGGGCAAAATCTGCCAGGGCTTCAATGTCATCTACTTCTATTTCAACTCTTTCTGCGATTTCTAACATCCCATCATTACCTGGAGCTGCATAAATCTTATCAACATTTTCGCTCTGATAAAGCTTCCAGGCTAAGGCATGTTCTCTACCTCCACTTCCCACTATTAAAACTTTCATAACCGATCCTCCTCATCTTTTATTTATCTGATAATTGCCTGCTTCCGGCCCGGGCCAACACTGATAATCTTAGCCGGAATTCCGATCAGTTCTTCAATTCTTTTTATATATTTTTTAGCATTTTCAGGCAGTTTTTCAAAATCTCTGATTTCGGTAATATCTTCTTCCCAGCCGTGCCAATTTTCGTAAACCGGCTCATAGGGAATTTCACTTTCTAAATACGGTGGGAATTCTTCCACAATTTCTTCCCCGTGCTTATAGGCGGTACAGACTTTAATCTCGTCCAGACCGGTTAAAACATCTATTTTGGTCAGTGCAATCTCGGTTAAACCGTTAACTCTAACAGCATGTTTCAAAATCGGAATATCGAGCCAGCCACATCTGCGGGGACGGCCTGTAGTTACTCCAAACTCATGGCCCTTATCTCTTAAGTATTCTCCCTGCTCGTTTTCCAGTTCTGTGGGGAAAGGACCTGCTCCAACTCTGGTCAAATAAGCTTTAGTAACTCCGATAACATCATCTATTGTTGTCGGGCCCATTCCAGTACCGGTACAGACTCCCCCGGCAGTTGGATTAGAGGAAGTAACAAAGGGATAGGTACCATAATCTATGTCGAGCAGTGTACCCTGTGCTCCTTCAAAAAATATTTTCTGATTATTTTTATGAGCTTCATTCAGCAGCAGAGAAGTATTTGTCACATATGGTCTCAGCTTTTCTATGTACGGCTGGTAGGCTTTTATGATTTCTTCTGCTTTTAATGGCTCTGCATTATAAACCTTTTCTAATAATACATTATGATAATCAAGTGCTTTTTCCAGTTTTGCCCGCAGTCTGCCTTCATCCAGCAGGTCAGCAATTCTAATTCCCCGGCGGGCAGTTTTATCAGTATAGCAGGGGCCGATTCCTTTACCGGTAGTTCCAATTTTGCTGTCACCCTTGCGCTCTTCTTCCAGGGCATCCAGCATCCTGTGGTAGGGCATAATCACATGGGCAGTCTCAGAAATATAAAGATTGGCCAGCGAAATTCCTCGCTCTTCTAAGCCTTCCATCTCCTCAACCATAGCTTCAGGGTCAATTACTACTCCTCCGCCCAGCACAGATTTTTTATCCTCATATAAAATTCCAGACGGAATCAAGTGCAGCTCAAATTTTTCCTCACCGACTATTACTGTGTGCCCGGCATTATTTCCACCACCATAGCGGACAACTAAATCAGCAGTCTCAGCCAGCATATCGGTAATTTTACCCTTACCTTCGTCTCCCCACTGTGCACCAACAACTATCTTATTAGACATTTAATTTCTCTCCTCACATATTCTTTGATTAATTCTTCTCACTACTACTCTTTATTTTTAAACTACTATTATTGATTAGTGAAATTACTTTCCTTCAAAATTCTTAAAGACCCAAGCAGAAACACTACTAAATTCTAAGTTCTTCTCTCTTAACTATAGTTTAACAAAAATCAGACCAATATGCATCCTTAAATTAATCCCGTCCGCTTAAAAATCTGATCAATGTTTTTCAAATAGGCCTGCCAGTCAAAAATCTGGTCAAGTTCTGCCTCTGATAAATGTTCTCCAATTTCTTCGTCAGCTGCAATCAATTTTCTGTAATCGGTCTTTTCTTCCCAGGCGGTCATCGCATTTCTCTGGGCCAGCTCATAGGCTTCCTCCCGGCGCAGACCTTTTTCGACCAGGGCCAGCATTAAGCGCTGTGAAAAGGTGAGCCCCAGGGTTTTTTCCAGATTAAGCTTCATATTATCTTCATTGACTACCAGTTCTTCCATTACTCCCTTAAACTTAGCCAGCATATAATCGAGCAGCACTGCACTGTCAGGCAGAATAACCCGTTCAACTGAAGAGTGGGTTAAATCTCTCTCGTGCCAGAGGCTTACATTTTCGAGTGCAGGAACTACATTACCTCTAATCACCCGGGCCAGTCCGCTGAGGCGCTCACAGACAATCGGATTCTTTTTGTGAGGCATGGCCGATGAACCCTTCTGACCTTTGCGGAAACCTTCTTCAACCTCCAGAATATCTGTCCGCTGTAAATTTCTAATTTCTGTCGCAAATTTTTCTATAGAAGCAGCTGCCAGGGCAATTCTTTCCACAAAATCAGCATGACGGTCCCGCTGCAGAATCTGAGAGCTGACTTTTGAATTTTTAAGACCTAAAATCTCACAAACCCTTTCCTCAACTGCAGGGTCAATAGTGGCAAAGGTTCCAACAGCCCCAGAAATCTGACCAACTGCCACAACTTCTTCCAGCTGCTCAAAGCGAGTAATCTGGCGCTCAATTTCCTGATACCAGTTTAGGACCTTTAAGCCCCAGGTGATCGGTTCAGCGTGAACACCGTGGGTCCTGCCGACCATAATTGTATCCTTATCAGCCAGAGCTTTTGCAGCCAGAGTTTCCTTTAGCTCTTTTAAACCTGTTAAAATCAGCTCTACGGCCTGCTGCATCTGCATTGCTCGAGCTGTATCCTTAATATCAGAAGAAGTTACTCCCTCGTGAATAAAACGAGATTCCTCACCTAAATTCTCCGAAATCCCTTCAATAAAGGCAATCATATCATGGCGAGTCTCCGCCTCAATTTCTTTAATCCGCTTTAAATCAACCTCTGCTTCCCGCTCAACTTTCTCAGCTGCACTGACTGGAATTTCTCCCAGCTCTGCTCTGGCCTTTAAAATAGCAATTTCGATTTCAAGCCAGATCTCATATTTTCTCTCCTCACTCCAGACATTTTCCATCTCTGCCCGGCTGTACCTTGAAAGCATAAATAATCTCCCTCTCTTTTTTCCATTATTAGATTAATTTTCTTTAAAAATAAATATCAGGCATATTTCAGCAGTTTAGCCGCTGATCTGCCAATAATTTCGCTATTCTCTTTTTTTCAGTTTAATATTAGCAGATGCAGTGGGAGCTGTCAAGATAAGTCTCCCGCCTGCCTGTTGAATTTTAGTCAAATAACACATATAATTATTAACTGCAGTTAAGAAATTTATTGGATTTTTTCTTAAAAAATCTCTGAGATCTGATATAATAAATGTAAGCGCTAAAATTTTGAAGGGTTAATGGTGATCAAATGGATAATAATTTTTACAGAAAAACAGTAGACTTAAGTGAAGCTGACAGCAGGCAGCTTTTAACTTTAGGTGACAGTTTAATCGAAAAGGGGTTTCTGCGCCAGTTTTCCGGAACAGAAACAAAGGTTTTGCTCTATCTGCTTACCCACCGGAAAGAAGCCAGTGAAATTGAAATCGAACTGCCTCTGGCAGCCGGTGCACTGGGGATGGAGATCGAAGACTTAAAATCTGCTCTCAAAGGACTTGCCGGAACCGGTATTATCAGTCGGCAGCCGACAGCAGAAAATAACTTTTTTCGCTGTTTTCTAAGTTTAGAAGCAGTCTTAATGGAAACTGAAAATAAAAAGGTAGTTGAAGAAAGCTCGACTGCAGGAGCGGAAATCAGAAAACAGCTGATCAACAGCAACTCCGCTTCCAAAAATGAAATTGCAGCTGCTTTAATTTCTTTTCTCCCACCCGCCAGCAGAAATATTCACCGCCGGGAAGAGATAAAAAGCTGGCTTAATGATTTTGAGCCCAGAATGCTCAAAGAGCTGGTGCGCCGAGTTGATAAATGGCTCAAAAGACAGGGAGCAACCGACCACCTGCAGGGAGCCTATGCTTATCTGAAGGCAATTATTGACAGCTGGTACCAGGAAGAAATTACAACCTACGAAAAGCTGCAGCAGCAGGATAAACTGCATCGGGAAACAAAGGAGCTGGCCCGGGCCTATGGAATCAGATCCTTTTCCTCCAACACTGCCCAGCTGAAAACTTTTCAGAGCTGGCTCAGTGGTGAGCAGGCTTTAAGTAAGGAGCTCGCCCTGGCTGCAATCAGGGAAGCAGTCCGCCGCAAAAGAGATGGCCAGCCTTCTTTGAAATATGTAGAAGATAATTTTATTAACCCGATTAAGGAACTCGGGATCAACAACCTGGCTGATTTCCGCCGCTGGCTGCAGAAAGAAATGGACGGCAAAGCAGCAGAAGCTGACAGCAGGGACCAGAGTGATTCCGGCTCCGAAGAAAAAAAATCAAAGCAGGGCAAAAATAAGAATGAAAATAAAAAGAGCAGAGAAAAAGATAATGATGATGACAGCTATAAATGGAAGGACTTTTTTATTGACTTCGATAAATACAAGGAATAAATTGGTAGGTACCGGGTACCTGGAAATTTTTGGGTCCGTAAACGGTAGCTGCAGAGGAGAAAGGGGATAAATAATGCCACTACAGTTTAATTCAAATAAATATCAGGGTAAGGCCCGAGAAAAATATATGGAAGCCGAAAAAAGAATAGCCCGCGTCCACAGGGAGTATCCTGATGTTGAGCAGGCTTACAGTTATTTAAATTCCCTCAAACGTGAATATAAGATGCTGAAAGTGGGGCTTTTTAATAAAGGTCAGTCAGACCAAAATTCAATTGAAGAGTTAAAAAAGGAAATCGAAAATCTGGAAGCTCACTACCACGAACTTTTAAAAAAACATGATATTCCACTTGACTATAAAGAACCGGACTGGGACTGTGAAAAGTGCCATGATACTGGCCGCATCTATCGGAACAACCAGTATTTAGTCTGCAGCTGTGCCAAAAATGACTTAAGACAGCGCAAACAGCAGAACGGCAATTTACCCCGTCATTTACAGAGTGCAACTTTCGCCAATGCTAATCTCAACTATTATGAAACTGATCTCGTAACAGACAGCGGGATGAACTACCGCGAAAATGCGCAGAAAATTTACAGCCTGGCATCTTCCTTTGTCCAGAAATATAATTCTGAAGGGGTCAGCAGGGGATTGATTATTGAAGGCCCGATCGGGAGTGGTAAATCTTATCTCTTAGGCTGTATCGCCAATGCTTTAATTGACCGCGGGATTCAGTTCCGCTACATTGTATATTCTGATCTCCTGCAGCAGATTAGAAGCACCTACAACCAGAACAATCCGGAGACTGATGAAAAACAGATCTTAAGTACAGTCCAGCAGATTCCGGTACTTTTAATTGATGATCTGGGAACTGAAAAGGCAACAGAATTTGCCTCTTCTACCCTTTATCAGATTATAGACCGCCGCTACAGAGAGGAAAAACCAATTATTTTATCAACAAATTATTCTATTAAAAATTTAAAAAATCGTTTTCCGGTAATGGGAGAGCGAATTTTTCAGCGACTTTTGGAAATGAATAAGTATTTAGAACTGGCAGGTAATGTCAGAGTTAAAAAAATTGAAGAACAACAGGAGGCCTGATTATGGCAGTTGAAGTACAGAACCAGCGTAAGGAAGACCGCTACAATAAAAATGAATATCAGCTTTTAGGCATCCTGCTGCAGTACCCGGATAAAATTGATGAGGTTGCTGACCTGCTCGAAGTCAAACATTTTCTGGATCCCCAGGCTCAGATTATTTTTGACCAGCTTTTAAAACAGTATCAGCAGGATAACCAGATTTCGAGAACCAAGCTTTTAATTGATCTGCAGAGTCAGAATGCAGTTGATGAAGCAGAAGAAATAATTGAGCGCCTAACTTCAGGTTTCAACACCGTTGATGAGCTGAATCCTACCATTGATTTGATCAAAAAGGATTATCAGCGCTCACTTTTAAAGAGAGCTTCCAATAAGTTGAAGGAACTGACTGAGGCTAATGACCTGACTATCGATGACTATCAGGCTCGGGCTCAGGAAATTATCTTTCAGGCAACTAATGAAAGTAATGACTTAGAAAAACATATTTATAATATGGAAGAAGTTTTGATGGAGTCATTTTCCAACTATATGGACCGCAAACATAAAAAAGCAGATGTCGGCCTGCGGAGTGGCTTTATCTCCCTTGATAATTTAATCGGAGGTTTTAAACGCGGTCACCTGACAGTTATTGCGGCCTCAACTTCAATGGGAAAAACTGCCTTTGCAATCAACATTGCCAAAAATGTGCTTAAAAGAAAGGCCAAAGTGGCCATCATGTCACTGGAGATGGATGCAACTGAGGTTGTAGACAGAATGGTTGTCCAGGAATCTCAGGTTAACGCCTGGAAGTACACTCAGGGAGAGACCAATGATGAGGAAGATCAGCGGGTTTCTAAGGCACTTGATAACTTACATGAGCTGCCCTTAATGATTTCTGATGAGCGTGGTTTAAATACTGCTCAGATTAGAGCTCGTCTGCGGAAGTTTAAGGCCCAGATGGATGGACTTGACCTGGCAGTTATTGATTATCTGCAGATGATTCAGCTGCCGGAGGAACATGCCCAGAACACCTCACGGGCAGTCGGTCAGATTGTACTCCAGCTGAGAAACTTAGCCTCAGAGCTTGATATCCCGGTAATTTTAATATCTCAGATTTCTCGTAGTTTTACCAGCCGCCAGGATAAAAGACCGGTGCTTTCTGACTTAAGAGACTCCGGTAATATTGAGGAGGTAGCTGATGGTGTTATATTCCTCTACCGTCATGCTCATACCTCTGCTAAAGCCCGCGAAGAAGCGGAAGCAGAAGGAACCGAAAGTGATACAGATATTATCATCGCCAAGCAGCGTACCGGCCAGACAGGGTCGATTAAACTCTTTTTTGAAGAAGAATTTATCCGTTTTGTTGACCCCGAAAATCTATCACTGGAAGGAACGATGCCACATGGCTAATCTGGACAGTTTAGATTTAAAACTGGTACTTTCCTTTGCCAATGCTTACCGCCGCCTCAACGAAAAGGGAGAGATCAGCGATCAGCAGTTAGAAGAGGTAATGCAGCTGGTGGAAAACTATCAGGAATATGCTCCTGAAGAATTTAAGGCTCGGCTGCACGAAATTTTCCCGGAAAGTGATTTTTAACGTACAGGCACCGGGAACCACCCGATTTATGTCGTTTTATGCGGAGGAGGCTGCATTTATGGAAAAAGAAAAGATAAAAAAAATAAGGGGAATTCTTAAGAATTATGAGCTGCAGCTGCTTATCTTATTTGGCTCATATGGAGAAGAAAATTTTACTAAAAATAGCGATATTGACCTGGCTGTAAAAGTTAATCTTTTTAAAAAACTTAAAGAAAATCAGCTTCAGATTTTGAATCAACTTTCTGCATTATTTGAACACCATCCTGTTGATCTGGTTTTATTAAATCACGCTGATCCCTTAATAAAATTTAAAGTTGCTTCTGAGGGAAAGTTGCTTTATCAGGATGATGAAAATCTTTTTGAAAATTTCCAGGTAAAAGCAGCTGCTGAACATAACGATGCCCTCAAGTTTTATCAACTTGATAAAAAATTTATTGAAGATTTTTTAGAGAGGAGCAAAAATAATGACAGATCCGCTCATCGTGCGCCGAAAATTAAATAAAATGATAGAATATCTTGGCCAGCTGGAAGAAGTCAATCAATATTCAATGGAAAATTATCTTGATAACTTTTTTGTTAAGCGGACTGCAGAAAGATTAATCCAACTGATAGTTGAAACTGCCACGGATATAAATGGTCATCTAATAGTAAGCTCAGGCCATAAGCCTCCTGCAGATTATTATACTTCTTTTATTAAATTAAGTGATTGTCAGATAGTAGATCAAAAATTCGCTGAAGAAATTGCCCCTTCTGCCGGATTGAGAAACAGACTTGTCCACGAATATGAAGAAATCGATGATCAAATTGTATATAAAAGTATTCAAAAAACTATTGAGAGTTACAAAAAATATATTAGAAAAATTGAAAGCTACCTCAAAAATATCGAAAACTCCAGCCGCTAAGCTGGAGCTTTTCTGTTCTTACTATAAAATTTGTGAGCCAGAAAGATAAATCACTAAATATCATAGTATTTAGGATCATCATCATTACCATTTTTACTCTGGTCAGTTTTGCTGTCTTCTTTGTGCTGATCTTCATAAACCGGTTCTGAGCTGACATCATAATCAACATCAACATGGGCCGGTCTTTCAGGGATGATGGCCCAGGCCACAATGTAGGCTAAAAGTCCTGCCCCCCAGATGAAAATCAGAACAATTGCTCCCAGACGAACCAGAGTCGGATCAAAGCCAAAGTATTCTGCTATGCCGCCACAAACTCCCCCGACTTTTCTGTTTTCACGAGAACGATAAAGTTTTTTCATTTTTTTCACCTCTTTTAATATAGAAATAAATTATTTGTTGAAACTAAATCAAACTAAGTTTAAATATGATTTCAAAAGCCCCCGGATATCATCTAAGTTATTTTTTAATAAATTAAAAATTACATCTCTATCTAAATCCATATAATCA
>Ga0163227_100364_pt1 | contig 11792 bp, 11 predicted proteins | sample MSEWel2016_09_14_2_FD_113148 | JGI IMG/M metagenome (GOLD analysis project Ga0163227, IMG submission 113148) | Subsurface microbial communities from deep shales in West Virginia, USA - MSEEL Well Study Marcellus 5H_2016_09_14 ...
GCCTGTTTTGTCAGCAACGAGCAACAGGCGTCCGTTGCGTTGGACTAATCCGAGCCCCTGCCCTACACTGCCCACATGGCACGCGCGCACCATCAGGACATCCGCCTCGGCACCATGGTGCCGGGCAAGGAAACGACCAAGAGCTACCTCGAGCAGATCCAGCCGCACGGCTTCGAGTGCTATGAGCTGAACTTCTGGCGCACGCTGGGCGAGGTGTCACTGCCGCGCCTGGCGAACGAGATCCGGCCAGTGCTCGATGCGGGGGGCCAGTTCATCTCCTGCCTCGGCATCTACGGCAATCCGCTGGGCGACGACGAGCTGGACGAGCAGACGCGTCAGGGCTGGGAAGCGGCAATCGATCACGCGGCCGACTTCGGCTGCCGGCTCGTCTGCGGCTTCACCGGCCGCGTGCGCGGTGCCTCGATTCCCGATTCCATCCAGCGTTATCGGGAGGTGTTCGGCCCGTTGGCTGATCGCGCCGGCGAAAAGGGCGTGCGCCTCGCCTTCGAGAATTGTCCAATGAACGGCAACTGGTGCGCGGGCGACTGGAACCTCGCCCACAATCCCGACGCCTGGCAGCTGATCTTCAACGCCCTGCCCCACGAAAATCTGGGGCTCGAGTGGGAGCCGTGTCACCAGATGACGCAACTGATCGACCCGCTGCCGCAGATCCGCGAATGGGGACACAAGTTCTTCCACCTGCACGGCAAGGACGCCACCATCCGCTGGGATCTGGTCAAAAAACACGGCGTCTACGGCAAAGAGGCCTTTGTGCACCACCGCACCCCTGGCTTTGGCGACACCAACTGGACCGATGTGATCAGTGAGCTGCGCATGGTCGGCTACACCGGCACGATCGACATCGAAGGCTGGCACGACCCCGTCTACCGGGACGAACTGGAGATGACCGGCCAGATGCACGGGCTCAACTACCTCAAGCACTGCCGGGGCGGCGCATATGTCGCCAATCCAGACGTGTGACCGTTCAGCAGCTGCCGCTTGCAAATCGGCCACAGAGGGCGACGTTGCCGATGTCCCGCAAACCTTACTGTTAACTGCTTATCTACCGATTGCTATGAATCGTCGTGACGCTCTTCGTTGGAGCCTCGGATTGTCCGGGGCCATGGCCCTTTCGCAATATGTCAACGCCGCTCCGCCCGAGGCCTCCAAACAGGCCAGCCAGATGAACGGCGCGGGCTTTTACCACCGCCCCCTCGGTGACTACGATGTCTGGACCGTCACGGACGGCTTCGGCTTCTGGCCCGCCTACCCGACCTTCGGCGGGCGCACGGCCGAAAAATCGGCGGTGGAAAAGGCCGCTCGCAAGTGGCACCTCGATCCGGCCCAGCTCTACAATACCTTCCTCATGATGGTCGTGCGCACCGACAACGACCTCATCCTGATCGACACCGGCTACGGCGACAGCCAGCGCCAACCCACCGCCGGCCATCTGGTCGAGCACCTCGAGCTGTTGGGCTTCCAACCCGAAGACTTCACGCAGGTGATCCTCACCCACGCCCACCCCGACCACCTCTGGGGCGCGGTGAAAAACGGCAAGCCGCTCTACCGCAACGCCCAGCATTACATCTCGCAGACGGAGATGGAGTTCTGGAACCGCGACGACCGCGAAATCCAGCAGGCACCGGAGCAGATGCGCGGCATGCTGACTACGACCCGCGACACGCTGCGCGCGCTCGAGCCCAAGCTGAAGCTCGTGCAGGACGGCGACACCGTGCAGGGCCTCAAGATGATCTCCCTGCCAGGTCATACGCCCGGACACATGGGCGTGCGCATCCAGAGCGGCGGCGAAACGCTCTACCATGTGGCCGACATCGCCAACCACTGCCGCCTGCTCTTTGACCACCCCGAGTGGGACTTCAGCTACGACAACGATGTGCAGCAGGCCGTGCAGACCCGCCGCAAGATGCTCAGTCGGGCCGCGAGCGAAGACGCGTTGATCTTTGGCTCGCACTACACCTACCCGGGCTTCGGCCACGTCAACGAAATGGGCGACGGCTTCCACTTTATCCCCGAGCCGATCCAGTTCGGCTGGGATCAAAGCCAAGGCCACGCCCATTAAACCGGGCCATGGTCGGTGGTCGAGGGCGCATCCTGTGCCCGACGCCGCCGGCGGCTACGACAGTACCTTCGCACCCGTGATCGCGCTACAGGGGTCATCTTTTCTGGCACCCTCACGGGTGCAGGTGGTCATCCCTACGTTCCGGAAGTCGCAGCGTCAGCCGAGGCTTCCGGAACACTTCCAAATCTGCTAAAAAAGAGCCGGACGCGGGGTTGCCCCCGGGCCCGGTGAAAGAAGAAGCGATTGGGAAGGTAGGATAAAAAAGCGGTACTAGACGGCCGCTTGCAGCGCGTCGTTAAAGGCGAAGCGCAGCATCACGTCGCCGCCGAGGGTCTCGGTGCGCTGGCGGGCTTGTTCCATATGAGCGCGGCAGCAGCTCTCGAGGTCCGGAAAGTCGAGGGACAGACGGTAGCGCTGACGATACTGGTATTGGCGGCCTTCGGCTTGCACCAGGATGCGCTCTTCCAGCCAGCGACGCAGCGTCGTCACTTCCTGCGGAGGCACGCGCTTGGCCTTGGAAAGGATCTTGAAGTAGCACTGCACACAACGCCCCGGCGTCTGGGCGTGCATCACCGAGTCGCGGAAATCGAGCGCGTCATCGGCGGCATGACGGTTGGCCCTGACGATGGCTGCCAGGGACGTCTCCAGCTGTTGCAGTTCTTGGGTGCCGACTTTCATGGTCTCAACAAAGGTTATGCCGATATTGAGACCGAATTGCATTACGAGCGCAAGAAAAAAAACGCCTATGCACCTAAATGCAGAGGCGTTGAAAGGTTATGGTTGCGCTTGTGTTCTAGGCCTTGGGCTCGAACTCGCCGCACCAGTCGTTGCTCGCCGTTACCGGGAACTTGGCTTCGAAAGTCGTGTTGTCATCGACCTTGAAGGCGACGGAGCGCGGCGCATAGCGGCGGCATTCGCCGTCCGAATTGTCGAGGGCCTGCCAATACTGGCAAGCATCGCAGGCGCGAGTCGTTGCTTTGGTGGCAGTTGATTGCATAACAGTTCCCAACCTAGCACAATCCGGCTACGAAGCAAGCCCTCGAAGTGCATAATTGTCTGGTTTTCAACCGCTTGAAATTGCAACTCAGTTGCATGAGGCTTTATTGAAGATGAGTCTCTCTACCAACCAGCCTGCGGCAATGCCGACGGCATAGCACACGAGATCGCTCCAGAGAAATCCATACCCCAGCACGAGCCCGCCGATCGGGTTTGCGCGTAGCGCATCGAGCCAGGGGGCGTGGTAGAGCTGGCTCAGTTCAATGGCCAGAGAGAACGCGAAGGCGATCAGCGCGTTGCGTTCGGGCGTGGCTCGCGGGCAGAGCCAGCCCAGCCCGAGGAACACGCACAGCGCCCACAAGGTATCCCCACCGTAGAGCACGACGAAATGGGGCCAAAGCTGCGGGATTTGCCGCGTCCCCAGCCCAAGCAGCACGACGATCAGGATCAGCAGGCTGTAAAGGATGCGGGAGCGGCGCATGATCGCCAGTTTGGCGCGGCTGATCAGCGGAGGCAATGCCGGTGAGCCGACGCTTGGGTGTTGATCTTCAGGCGAGCGTTTTGTAAGACGCTATCGTCTGGCTCCCTCCCCACCCCTCACTTCCAGTCACCGCCCGAGTTACGCCCGCAGATGAAGTCATACCACGCCTCCCGTGTGTACGCGCTGCTGTGCGCCTTGCCTCTGCTGTTGACCGCCTGCAAGCCAGAGCCGAAGCAAGCCGAGGAAAAGCCGCGCCAGAACGCCTATAGCCAATACATCCAAACCAGCCAGACCACCGAAGACCTCGACCGCTACGTCTCCCGCCGCATCGGGGCCGAAGTGGGCGACAAGCCGTGGGTTGCGCACGTCCGTGCCGTCGACCTCGATCAGGACGGCCTGATGGACGTGATCGCCTGCGAGGCGAAGCACAATCAGGTGATGTGGGTGCGCCAGACGGAGCCCGGCGTCTTCGAGGAACACGTCATCGCCAAAGACCTGCGGGCGCCTGTGCACGTCGAGGCCGCCGACATGGATGCCGACGGCGATCTGGACGTGCTGGTCGCCAGCATGAGCGCGGTTTTTCCTAACAATGACCAGATCGGCGCAATTTTCATTCTCGAAAACCAGGGCGCAGGCAGCTTTGAGCCGCACTTGATTATCGAACACATCGCGCGTGTGACCGATGTGCGCGCGGCCGATTTTGACGGCGACGGGCGCATGGATCTCGGGGTCGGGCAGTTTGGCTACGACCAGGGCGAAGTGCGCTGGATGCGCCGCACGGGGCCCTGGAGCTTTGAGAGCAAGATCCTGCTCCAGCTGTCCGGCACGATCAACGTCTGCATCGACGATTTCGATCAAAACGGCGCGCTCGACATGGTCGCGCTGGTCTCCCAGCAGTGGGAAGAGATCCACATTTTTGAGAACATCGGGCGGCCCGACTACCGCACCCGTGTCATCTGGGGGTCGACCAACGAGGATTACTCGCTCAGCGGCATGAGTCTGGCCGACATCAATCAGGACGGTTACACCGACATCCTCTTCTCCAACGGCGACGGCTTTGGGCCCAACCCGGAGCCGGGCCCCAAGCCCTGGCACGGGGTGCAATACCTGCTCAATCAGGGCAAGGGCCGCTTTGACTACCACCGGGTCGGGCAGCTCGGCGGTGCTTACAGCCCCGTCGCGGCCGATGTGGATCAGGATGGTGACATGGACATCGTCGCGCTGGCGGCCTTCAACGACTGGAGTCAGCCCAAGGCGGTCTCGCTCGCCTGGTTTCGCAACGACGGCAACCACGAGTTCGAACGTCTCGTGCTGGCCTATTATCCCACCCATCTCATCAGCGTGGATGCCGCCGACTTCGACGAGCCGGGTGGTCCGCCGTGGCTCGTGACCGCCGGTTTTCACTCGCACCCGCCGTTCGACCACCAGAGCCGCCTGCTGCTCTGGCAGCCCCAACCATGAAGCGTCGCCTTGCCTTTACCCTCTCGTGCGTTGCCCTCGCCGTGCTGGCAGGGTGCGGCGACCGTCAGCGAGAGCAGGTGGTCGAAGCGCTGCCGCCCACGCCTGATCTGAGCGATGCCCGACCCGCCCTCGTGCGCCAGATTTCCACGGCGGAAGAGGCGGTGCACAAGGCGAAGCAACCGCTCGAAGGCTACGCGCTGCTGACGAAGACCTACCACGCCAACGGCTTTTTGAGCGAGACTATCCAAGGCTACGCTTTTCTGCAGGAAGCCGAGCCAGACAACCCGCATTGGCCGCACCTGCTGGCCTTCATCATCGCTGGCTATGGCGACCTCGAGGCCGCGCTGCCCCTCTGGGATCGGGTGGTCGAGCTGGCTCCCGATTATCTGCCTGCGCGCATCCGCCGGGCCGACGCGCTGCTGAAGCTCAACCGGCTGGAAGAGGCCGAAGCGGCCTACCGGGCCGTGCTGGAACATGATGCCGAGAATCCCTACGCCTCGGTCGGCCTGGCGCGGCTCGCTATCGCTGACGACGATTACCCGCAGGCGCGTAAGCTGTTGCTCGATGCCGCCAGCAATTCCCACAACCGCATCGGGGTGGACTTGCTCGTGACGGTGTTCGAGCACTTAGGAGAGGATGACAAGGCCCGCTACCTGCGCCGCCAGGCCAAGGCCGGCGGCACCTTCACGGACATTCCCGATCCGTGGCTCAACCAGTTGATGGACCTTTGCGTCGATCCGTATCAACTGGTCAGCGCGGGCGGCTTTGCGGCGTTTTCGGGCGATAACGAGCGCGGGATCGAACTGATGCAGCGGGCCTTGCGCTTCGAACCGGACAATGCACTGGCCCACTTCCAACTAGGTGACATGTATCGCGATACGGGCCAGACGGATAAAGCGCTGGCGGAATATCGTCGAGCGCGGGAACTGAAGCCGGAGTTTGCCGACCCGTGGCTGCGCGAGATCGAGCTCTTGCGCTCCTCCGAAAACAGCACCGCAGCGGCGGACGACCTCTTGTTCAAGGCACTCGATGCCGCCCCGCAATCCCCAGCGCTCTACCAGCAGCTCGGCCAATACCACACCCGGCGCGGAAACCTGGAAGCCGCGTCCAGCGCCTACCGCGATGCCATCGCGATCCGCCCCAACGAGCCGGAAGCCTACATTCAGCTCGCAAACATCTTCCTGCGGCAGGGCCGGATCGACGCCGCCCAGCAGACTCTGGAGCAAGCCCTCGAAGCCGAGCCCGGTAACCCCTTCGCGCTCAGCACCCTGGCCATGATCGCCATTTCACGCCAGGACCGCGCCGAAGCCGACCGCTACCTGCAAGCGGTCCACCAGCAGCCCCGCACGCCGGCCAACCTGGTGGAAAAGCTCCACGCCAACTACCGCAATACCTTCGGCCAGGAACCATAGGGCACGGCAACGACGACGTTGGCACCCTGACGGGTGCGCGCGAGAGGAGGCGGGGCGTGGTCCGGAAGTCTCCGCTGCGCGGCGACATCCGGCTAAAAGCTGGCATCCTGCGGATGCGGGTGGCGAGGGCGCGTTTGGGTGTGGATGAAGCCACTCGGCGTGGGGGCGTGATGCATCTCTTCTGGATGTGGGGCCTTGAGGCATGTGTTCCGGGTGTGATAAGCCCAACGCGCGAAGACACCTCTGGAGAATGCGATCAAGGATATTTATCCCCAAGCGCCCTAGATGGTAGCGATGGCTGATGCGGACCCAAGCACCGTCCCTAAATCTATCACCGCCACGGTTACTTTGTTGTGTTCAACTCTTCGAACACCCGTCAGGGTGTCAGACTACTAGCCGGATGTCGCAGCGCAGCGGAGACTTCCGGAACGTAACGATAACCACCTGCACCCTTGAGGGTGCCAGCATGGATGAGATCGACCTATCACCGCCTGTATTACCACGCCATTTTTAGCACGAAACACCGCCAGCCAGTAATCGATGCCACGTGGCGACCTCTGCTCCACGAATATCTGGGTGGAGTCGTCCGGGGACTGGGAGAGAAGTCATTGATCGTGGGCGGAACGGCCGACCATGTTCACTTATTACTGAGCCTGCGCACCCTAACCGCCCCAGCCAATCTCGTTCGTGAGCTGAAGAAGGCGTCGACGGCGTGGGCACGGGCCTATGAGCCCGCGTTCGCGTGGCAACAGGGCTACGGAATCTTTTCAGCCAGCATCACCCATCTGGAGGCTCTCCGTGATTATATCGCGCACCAGGAATCACACCACCGAGTCGTAAGCTTTGAAGCAGAGTTTCAAAAACTATTGGCGAAGCATGGTTTGGAGTATGAGCCTCCATACCCGGAAAACGGTACCTCGACGTTGGCACCCTGACGGGTGCAAGCAAGAGGGGCGGGCGTGGTCCGGAAGTCTCCGCTGCGCGGTGACATCCGGCTACAAGCTGGCATCCTGCGGATGCAGGTGGTGGCGAGCGTTTTGGGGATGCCCTGCCCTATTCCGGTAGCTTGGTGGCGATTTCGGAGGCGAGGGCGCGCAGGCCGTCGCTGAGGGTGGCGACGAGCTGCTGGTAATCTTCGCCATTCCACTGGGATTCGTAGCGGAAATGGCCTTGGGCGAGCACTTCGCTTTTGTCTTCGTCGATGACGATATAGCGGGCGGCCACCCAGACTTCGCCGGAGATACTGCCTTCGAAGCGCTCGACTTCCACCTCCAGCACGGGGGTGCTCTCGTGCAGGTAGCGGCGGCGCCCGGTATCGACCTGGTAATCCGGCAGGGCGGCGTTGAGGTGCTCCGCCAGCGCGCGGGTGATGCCGAGGTCCAGTTCTTCGCCCCAGCGATTCCAGTCGCTGTAGCGCATCTGGAACCCCTTTTCGTGCACGGCGATCTTGCTGCCTTGCAGATATTCGGGCAGCCGCACCTGGTGCAGCGTCAGCACATGGCTCGTCTCGTCGGACTGCGGTGCGTCGGAGGGGCCGGAGTGCAGGACGTAAAAGCTGGTGGGATCGGCGGAGGGCTCGAGGTTTACGCAGCCGGGCAGCAGCAGGCCGAGGGAGGCAAAGGCGAGGAGAAACGAACAGCGCATCGGTCGGTTAACGTTCTTCGGGCTTGTCGCGCCCGGTCAAAAGGGAGCGGGGGTTGCGTTCGAGGTAATCGGCCAGCTCACGCAATTCGCGCGCGGCCGTGCGGACTTCGCGCATCGTCTCGTTGAGCTCGTAATACAGGGCCGATTGCGGCTGCACGGTGGAGGACAGGCCGTTGGCGGCGTTTTCGACCGAAACCAGCGTGGTATCCAGCCGATCCGCCAACCGATGATAGTCGTTCATCGCGGGATCCACCTGGCTGTTGAGCGTCTGCGCCAGGTTTTGCACCTCTTGCAGTGTGGCGCGTGATTGGGCCACCAGTCCCGGAATGTCGGCGTCTTTCAACGTCGCGTTGATCGACTGCGTGGTGCCGACCAGTTCCTGATTGATCTCGGCGGTATTGATCGACTCGACAGCGGCGTTGGAGTTGCGCAGCAGGGTGATCAGCTCGTCGTTGATCGTCTTCATGTCGATTGCACTGAAGCGCGCCACGATATCCGAAGCCGAAGAGCCGACCTGAGCCAGCACCGAAGGCTCGGTGGGGATCTCCTTATAGACGATGCGCTGCTGGTGCGGAAAGGCGTCCGGCACCGGGCCCTGAATGTAATCCAGCTCGATGTAGAGCTGACCGGAGATGTAGCTCGTCACGACCAGCTTGCCGCGCAGCCCGTCCTGGATCTCGGCGGCCAGCACCTCCTCGTCGCGCAGGTCGACTTGCACGCCCAGCTGCTCTTCGAGGCGCTTGGTATCGATCTCGATAAAGACGGGGATCGCGGTCGATTCAGGCGGTTGATTGTAGCGGATACGCACGTCGCTGACGCGGCCGATCGGCACCCCCTTGAACTTGACCGGAGCGCCGACGGAGAGGCCGTTGATCGTCTCGTCGAAGTACAACAGAAACGTCTCTTCTTTCGAGAAGATGTTGCGGGCGCCCACGTAGATGACCAGGCCGGCCAGCAAAACGGCGGCCCCGATCACAAAGGCCCCGATAACGGCGGGTGATGCACGGCGACTCATGAACAACGAAACTTTGTCCGATACCTTACCTGCACTTCGCTAAAGGCCAAATGAAAAAGCGAATTACGGTCTCAACGCCGGACGAGAGGCCGATGCGCGGTTCACAGGCGCTGGCCCGCGTGCTCGAGGTTTTCCGTCTGGTTGCGGGTGAGAAAATCGTGCACGGCCTCGTTGGGCGGATTTTCCAGCAATTCGCGCGGCGACCCCTGGGCGGTGATGGTCCGCTCCTTGGCGTCGAGGAAGATCGCGCGGTCGGCGATGGCAAAGATGCTGGAAAGTTCGTGCGTCACCACCACCACGGTCGCCCCCAGGCTCTCCCGCAGCTGCAGGATGGTATCGTCGAGACGGCGCGAGGTGATGGGGTCGAGCCCGGCAGACGGCTCGTCGAAAAACAGGATATCTGGGTCGAGCGCCATGGCACGGGCAAGGCCAGCCCGCTTGCGCATGCCGCCACTGAGCCCGCTGGGGAAGTAGTTTTCAAAGCCGCGCAGGCCCACGAGCGCCAGCTTGTAGCGCACGATGAGGTCGATCTCGCGCGGGCCGAGCTGCGTGTATTCCTGCAGGGGCAGCGCGACGTTTTCCGCCACCGTCATCGAGCTCCAGAGCGCGCCTTGCTGATAGAGCACGCCAAAGCGGCGCTGCATCGCGTTCCGTTCGCCTGCACTGGCTTCGGTAAAGCTCTCGCCGTCATAGAAGACCTCCCCTTTGGCCGGTTCCTTCAGGCCGATCAGGTGCTTCAGCAGCGTGCTCTTTCCGCAGCCAGAGCCACCCATGATGATCAGGATCTCTCCTGCCCCGACCGAAAAATCCAGGTCACGCTGCACCACAAAGCTGCCGTAGGCCATCGTCAGCTCGCTCACCTGGATGCGGGGGGAAGGATCGCTCATCTGCGCGCATAGTGGCCCGAACCTGCCCGCAGCGCAAGCGCGGCGTCGAGGCTAAAGTGTTAATGAGACACAATCTTAAATTTTGGCTTGCCTCACTGGAACTGAGATTCAGTTTCAGCACAAGCGATCTCATTAGTTCCTCTCATTAGCACTTGCTCTCATCGTCATGAACGACACCCAAACTTCTTCCACTCAGACCAGCGACTCTCTCCGCGACCTGGGCACTTTCAACGGCAGTCTCGGCTCGTCCCTTTTTGGCGCGGAGGCGGCCTTTGCCGCACCGCGGAACCATCGTCCCCACAAGGGTACGGCCCTGATCGGTTCCCTCGTAATGGCGGGTGCGGCCTCGGTCCACGGCCAGGCGCAAACCGACGACGCCTCCAACGGCGACAGCCCGATCGAATTGCCCCCGGAGGTGACGGAAGGCCGTCAGGTGCAGCTCAAGTCGCCGAAGTTTACGGCCCCGCTGCGCGACGTACCGCAACTGGTCAACGTGATCCCGAGCAACGTGATCGAGCAGCAACAGGCCACCAGCCTGCGCGACGTGTTGCGTAACAGCCCGGGCATTACCTTCCAGGCGGGTGAAGGCGGCAGCGCGCCGGGCGACAACCTCTTTATCCGCGGCTTCAGCGCCGAAAACGACATCTACGTCAACGGCTTCCGCAACACGGGACAGTATGCGCGCGACTCCTTCAACCTGGAGCAGGTGGAAGTGGCCAAGGGGCCCTCGTCGGCCATTGGCGGTCGCGGCACCACCGGCGGCGCGGTCAATCTCGTGACCAAGCAGCCCTACCAGAAGAGCCAGATCCAGGGCAGCGTGAGCTATGGCAGCGAAGACCACAAGCGCACAACCCTCGACGCCAATCAGGTGATTTCCGAAGAGAATGGCGTCGCAGTGCGCCTCAATGCCATGTGGGACGATGGCGGCGTGCCGGGCCGCGATGCGGTTGAAAACAGCCGCTGGGGCATCGCGCCCTCCCTCGCGTTCGGCCTCGGCGATGCGACCCAGGCGGTCATCAGTTACCAGCACCTACAGCAGGACAACATCCCCGACTATGGCCAGCCCGCCGACGCGGCCTTCAACGACCAGGTGGACCGGGAGAATTTCTACGGCCTCGTCAATCGCGACTACGAAGAGATTGAAAGCGACCAGGCCACGGCCGAGCTCACCCATGCCTTTGGTGAGGGCCTGACGCTGCGCAACCTGACGCATTACAGCAAGAGCACCCGCGAAGCCATCGTGACGGCACCGCGCTTTGTCAGCGACTCGGACGACATGGTGCGCCGCACAGACGTGAAGGCACAGGACCGCGAATTCGAGTTTCTGGGCAACCAGACGAACGTGACCTACGACTTCCGCACGGGCAAGATCGCCCATACCCTCTCCAGCGGCTTCGAGGTCTCGACCGAGGAATATACCAACTACGGGCGCGATGTGCAGGCGGCCGACGGCTACCCGCTCGACACCAGCCTTTACGATCCCAACCCCAACGACCCCTATGAGGGCACCAACGAGCGCGACGGCACCTACTCCAAGGGCACGGGCGATACGGTCGCGCTCTATGCCTTCGACTCGATCAAGCTGACCAAGCACTGGCAGGTGACCGGCGGGCTGCGCTACGAGAATTTCGACGCCGAGAGCGAGGACGTGGGCGAAGACGAAACCACCAAGCTCGAGCGTGAAGACGACATGGTCAGCTGGCGGGCCGCCCTGCTCTACAAGCCGACCACGCCAGTGACGCTCTACGCGGGCGCCGCAACCTCCTTCAATCCTTCCGCCGAAGGCCTCACGCTGAGCACGGGCGGCGGCCGCCGC
>Ga0163227_100366_pt1 | contig 11745 bp, 9 predicted proteins | sample MSEWel2016_09_14_2_FD_113148 | JGI IMG/M metagenome (GOLD analysis project Ga0163227, IMG submission 113148) | Subsurface microbial communities from deep shales in West Virginia, USA - MSEEL Well Study Marcellus 5H_2016_09_14 ...
CATTAAGGAAGTATTTGAATCGTACTTTGAAAGAAATAAATATCAAGAAATTTATTTCTTTTCTCGTTTTTTTGATTGGTTAACACCTACTTTAATAGGAAAATATAATGAAAAATATCCTGTCAAGGTTCATTATTTAAATTACAACGATGAGTACGCAGTTCGGACGGATAAAAAATTATATCTATCCTCCAAAAGTTTTTTCGCTCATAAATATTTTATTTCAATAGTTCAATTCATCACTGGAATTAGTTTTTTTGCACGGTATGAGAGAAGAACTATAGAGTTTGACTATAAAAAATATGGTATAGAGAGTCGTGAGGTTTCATACTCACCAAGAGTGCCCATTGAATATCAAGTAAATTTCGAATACATTGATGATAGATCTATCTTATTCTTAATATCACCTGTTGAATTTGAACTAATAACATCTTCGTCTGTCGTTAAGTTAAAATCTTTTTTAGGTGAGTTAAGGAAAGACGGGTTTAATTTAATTGTTAAAGGCCATCCACGGTTGGGCATTCCAAAGGAATTGATTAATTGTTTTGACAATGAAATTCCAATGGAAATCCCTGTAGAAATTATAAATTTTGAGAAGAAGAAGTTTACTCTAGGAGTTTTTTCTTCCGGACTGTCGTTTTTGTCTCTTTACTCTAATGGACCTGTTTTTTCTTTAATAGATTCATTGCATTTTAAGAATCCTCAAGTTGTCTCTGGATATAAAAAATACCTGTTAGAGCGCTCAAATCAAAAAATTTCTTTCCCTTCAAGTTTTGATTGTCTTAAGAGTCTTATGGTCCCGGGAAAAGTTTAATGATTTTATTTATAGGTTACCTACGGCTGGAATTGACTGTTGTCAGCCCGAATTTTCATAGGAGTATTCAATATTTTGAAATAAAAGATTGATGGAAAGAATTGAAATCATAAATGATTCTTATTCAACAACGAAAAGGTTATTTAAAAGTCGTGCTTACATGGAGTTAAGAGGAGCTGATTTGGAAGTAAAAGAGGGAGGACTTCGCTTAAGGGGATTCACTAAAGAAAACAGTGAAAAGTTACCATTGATTTCTGTAATTACAATTGTTTATAATGCTGCAAGTGTATTAGAATCTACAATTAAGAGTGTTTTATTTCAGGATTATTCAAATGTTGAATATATTATAATTGATGGTGAATCCATAGATGGAACATCATATGTAATAAAAAAATATGATAAGTGTGTTGATTACTGGATTTCTGAGAAGGATAAGGGTATTTATGATGCAATGAACAAAGGGGCTGAATTTGCAAGAGGCCAGTGGATTATCTATATGAATGCTGGAGACAGTTTTTATAATTGTGATACTTTAAAAAAGTTTGTTGCTTCAATTTCAGAAAATGAAAATGCTGAGATTATTTATGGCGATACTTATCTGCATTCCGAGTTTGGGGAGAAAGCATTTAAGATGAGTGATCATCGGTTATTAAGAATATTGAATTCTCATAATACCATATGTCATCAATCAGCATTTGTAAGAAGAGAAGTTGTGCAAAATTTAATGTTTAGGGATTTTAAATATTCAATGGATCTTGAATTTTGGACAAGATGTCTTCAAAATGGACTGAAATTTAAGCATATTAGTGAAATAGTAAGTAATTATTATGTAGGCGGTATATCTTCAAGCCCTAATACTGCTCTTTCTGTTTTGATTGAACATCGAATTGTAAAGATGCTTTGGTTGCGAAATTATTCCACGAAAGCTTTAATTTCTCTTGTGTTCGATTATTACAAACTTTATTCTAAATTATTTTTAAGGTCTTTTTTAGGGAATAAGAAATATTACAAACTCAAAAAAAGTTTAAAAGCGTTAAATAAAAGAAATGTTATTGTGATTCTTGTAGTTCTAAGTATCCTTTTGTTTTGATGAGGTGTATTGCTATTTGATGTCCTGCCAAGTAACCCAGCTGAAGTTATATGAAAATATTAATATTTAATACGCTTTATTATCCAAATATTACTGGAGGCGCAGAGAAGTCCGTTCAACTTTTAGCTGAAGGATTAGTAAAAGCGAATTATACTCCTATAATAGTATCTAGTTCAGACCAAACATCTGTAAGTTATGTAAATGGCGTAAAGGTATATTATGTAAAAACATCTAACTTGTATTGGGCATTTCATGCAAAGCGAGAACCGAACCATAAAAAGTATATTTGGCATATATTAGATGCTTACAATCCTTTAAATAATCAGATAGAGAAAATTTTAAAATATGAAAGGCCAGACCTTGTTCATACAAATAATTTGGCTGGTTTTTCTGTTTCAGTTTGGAAGCTGGCCCAAAAATATAAGATTAAGATTATTCACACTTTAAGAGACTATTATTTATTATGTCCTTCTTTGACAATGTTTAAAAACGGCCATAATTGTGATCGTCAGTGTAGAACTTGCCAAATGCTTTCCATTCCGAAGAAGATGTTATCCCAAAATATTGATGCTGTTGTTGGAATAAGTCAATATATCTTGGAAAAACATTGTAAGGAAGGGTATTTTTTAGATTCCAAAAAGGACATAATATTTAATAGTGTTTCTACCCGCTTATCAGAAATAAAAGAGAATCCGACCGGGGAAACAGTTGTTGGATTTGTTGGAACGCTAACCCCTAGCAAAGGAATTGAAACTCTATTAAAGGGTTTTGTAAAGCTTGAACAAGAGGATGTAAAGCTTTATGTTTATGGAAAAGGAGCTGAACCAAATTATGAAAGTTATTTAAAAAAAACATATTCAGATGATAGAATAGATTTTAAAGGCTTTCGTAATGCAGAGAATATTTATGGTAATATAGATTTACTCGTTGTACCTTCTCTTTGGAACGAACCGTTTGGAAGAATTGTTCCGGAAGCTAATTCCTTTCATGTTCCAGTATTGGCATCGAGTAAGGGAGGTTTACCAGAACTTATAAAAGTTGGGGAAAATGGTTATTTGTTTGATGTTGATAATGTCAATGAATTAACCGAAAAATTATCAACCCTTATCAAAGAGGTAAAAAGCCGGACATTCTCCTTTGATGTAGAAATGTTTTCTCAGGAAAAAATAACTCGTCAATATGTAGAGTTGTTTGAAAGGGTTAGTATGGTAGATGATAAAAAGTCTTTGGTTTGATTTAAAATGGAAATACTCTTTAAAAAAAATATTAGTTATATTATTTTGTTTTATTTCTTCATGAAGGCATTTGATGGGGCTATACGTTATTTCCTTAGTTTGTTTCAATTGACTATTTTAGCATATCTGCCTATTGTTTTAATGGCTACTGCATTAATTGTAAACGTGCTTTATGTTTTTTATAAAATGAGAGTTAAAGTTTCAGGAGCAATTATTATTTCATTAATATTTCTGTTTGTAATAAATGCATTTTTTAATATTTCCTCATTAAAACAAATTATTTGGGGGCTATATATTTTAATTCCTTTTTTATTTGGTTTTACTTTTACTGATTCCATTATTAATGAATTTCAACAAAATAAAAAAATTATATTTATTTTGGCTTTAATAGCAGGAATTGGGGTGGTTACTAACTATTTTATTAGCTTTCCGTGGCAAGGCTTTACCTATGAAATACAAGGTCAAAGCATTGAAGGTTCAAGGCAATGGAGTACTCATGGTATTTCCAGACTTGCCGGCCTCGGCAGGACATCTTTTTCATCTGCAGTGACAATCTGTTCGCTAAGTTTAATTGTATTTACTTTTAAAAAGTGTAAATTAAGTTGTTTGTTATTGTGGATAATTAGTTTTATTGCGATAATATTGACAACTACGAAAGGCATTATTGCTGTTTACACAATTTTGACTATTATTTTAATTTCCAGAAACTGGATTAATGTATTTTTTTTAAGAAGGCTCCCGGTTTTTGTTTTATTAGTTATGATTCTATTGCCTTTTGGATCGGCATACTATTTTCGTAATACTTTTTCGCCACAATTAGGAGAAAATCATTTAGATTCATTTTTTATCAGAATAATTTCAACTTGGCCTCAGGGGGTTCATGCGATTTCGGAAAACGGAAATTTCTTGTTAGGGAGAGGAATTGGAGGATTAGGAATTCCTGCAGGGAAAATGAATGACATAATTAGTGCAGGACCTGGAGATAATATGGCTGTTTATGTCTTTGGTATTGGTGGTATCTTAGGTTTGTTTTTATTATTAAAGTTGGCCCTTAAAGCTTCTAAAGCAGCTGTTACTTATTGGAGGAGTGAGTACTTATTTATCTACTTGTCTGTCCTAATGTTATTTTTATATGGAATTACTACTAATATAATTGAATCCGCAATCTTGTCAGTATTTTTAGGGTTAGTCACTGGGAAAAAAATTGAAATAAGAAATGAACGGTATGTTTGTTATTAATGGACGTTTCCTATCCCAAAAAGTGACTGGTGTTCAGAGGTTTGCTATTGAGTTGACCAAGAGGTTGAAGGAGGTTGAGAAAAATATAATTGTATTGGCACCAAAGAATATAATTCAGCAAGAACTAGCTATAGAATTGGGGGTTAAGATAATTGGGAGAAATGTAGGACATCTTTGGGAGCAGTTAGATTTGCCATTTTATTTAAGGAAAAATGGCAATCCTCTTTTGGTAAATTTCTGTAACACGGCTCCGCTTCTTTATCCTAATTCAATTGTAACGATACATGATCTTGCATTTTTAGAAAATCCTGGCTGGTTCTCTCGAAAGTTTTATTTAGGTTATAGATTTTTGATTCCGCTAATAGCCAGAAAATCCAAGCGAATTTTCACAGTTAGTGAGTTTTCCAAATCGGAAATTTATAAAAAGTTGAAAGTTGATAAACCGGTGGATGTAATCTACAATGGTGTTGAACATATTACAACCTTAAATAAAAGTGAGGAAGTCTATCCCAATCAACCATATATTCTTTTTGTTGGCTCTTTGGATCCTCGAAAAAATATGGGGAAATTGATTGAGGCCATGAAATTTATCCGCCAAGGAGTTGTGTTAAAGATAGTTGGAGGTAATAATGGACTGTTTAGTCAACTATACTCGGACATAAAACTGTCAGATCGTGTTCATTTTTTAGGATATGTTTCAGATGCGGAGTTATCTACCTTATATCAATCTGCTGTTTGTTTTGTTTATCCGTCTTTATATGAGGGTTTTGGTATCCCTCCGTTAGAAGCTCAAGTTTCTGGCACCCCTGTTGTCGCCTCAAATATTAGAGTATTTAATGAAGTATTAGGTGATTCAGCATTATATTTTGATCCGCAAAATTCAAAAGATATTGCTTCAACAATTTGTAAGCTTCTTGCTTTAAATATATCTGAACGAAATCAGTTAATTGAGAAAGGTTATAATAATATTAAAAGATTTAATTGGCAAAATTCTGCTAATAGAGTAATTGAAAAGGTAAAATTAAGTAAATGAAGGTGGCAGTTGTTCAGGATTGGTTAACGGAAATTGGGGGTGCAGAGAAAGTGTTTTCAGGTATTTTGGAATTGTTTCCTGAAGCTGATATTTATACACTTGCAGCTCATGAAAGAGTACTAACCGATTTGAAAATTGATAGAAATAGAGTATATGAATCTTTCATCGTGAAGCTGCCCTTTGGACGGAAAAAATATAGAAATTATCTTCCTTTATTTTCAAAAGCGATAGAAAGTTTTGATTTATCTGATTATGACTTAATATTATCTTCTTCTTCTTCCGTTGCAAAAGGGATCCTCAAACAGTCAAATCAATTGCACATTTGTTATTGTCATTCACCGGTCAGATATGCATGGGACTTATATCATCAATACCTTAAAGAAGCGAGTTTACAAGGTTTTGGGCCAAAAGCCTTATTTGTAAGGCATGTATTGCATAAGTTAAGAATTTGGGATGTCATAAGTGCTAATCGGGTAGATCATTTTATAGCCAATTCAAAATATATAAAAAGACGCATCAATAACGTTTACAGAAAAGATTCAACTGTTATTTATCCTCCTGTTGATATTGAAAAATTTCGGTTGGAAGAGGAGAAATCCGATTATTATTTTACCGCGTCCCGAATGGTTCCTTATAAAAAGATTGATCTAATCGTAAAAACATTTAGTGAGCTTCCTGATAAAAAACTAAAAGTAGCTGGGGTGGGGCCGGATTTCGAAAAGATTAAAAAACTTGCAGGTTCGAATGTGGAATTTTTAGGTTTTGTAAGTGATGAAGAAATGCAAATTTTAATTAGCCAAGCTAAGGCCTTTGTTTTTGCTGCAAATGAAGATTTTGGAATAATTCCCGTTGAAGCCCAGGCATGTGGGACTCCGGTTATCGCTTTGGGCAAAGGGGGCACAAAAGAAACTGTCATTGACGGCATAACAGGGGTTCATTTCGAAAGTCAAACGGAAGAAGCTTTAAAGGAAGCAATCCATAAATTTGAGGCAATTAAGTTTGACTTTCAAAAAATAAGAGAAAGTGTTGAGAAGTTTTCGAAAACACGTTTTATCAATGAATTGAAACAATTTATTAGTGTTAAACTTCATGATTTTCATGAAGAAATCAAATGATTTGGAATGATCTTCTACACCCTCCTCCGCCTCCACAAGCGCATCAAAAGCCGAAGGCTAAAGCTCTTGGGGTTGTTTGCCGCCTCTCATTTAGGGCTTCGACTGTTACCGGCAACTAAATATGTATGATTTTCGGCAAATAAGGATGTATCAAAATCGGTAAATAAGGATGCATGATTTTGGTTTAAAAATAGGATGATTAATTGTTAAATTCAAAGAAATTTTTCCGGTTTGCCATTCTGTATCCTTTTCCTTGTAATTTTATCACAGCGAAAAAGAATTTGTAGCCTTATCCTTCTGTCAAGAATGGCGGTAACAATCACGCTGTCTTCCAGGAACTCAACCCAATCTTTAGGCGACTTATTTGTTGTGATAATCAAAGAAGTTTTCCTTTTTTTGGGAGGGTGTAAACAAACGCATCTTTCTATTTCTATGCTTCCGGAGAGACCTCTTAATTATCTTTCACGCACCATTGTCTTTTTTAATCACTTTTCATGGGAAGTAATCGATTTTCACCTATATTTGTGATGTTAGTTTTTCATGACGCTGTATGGAAAACATAAATTTTTCACAAGTAGTAACTGTTTTTCATGGCCGGACCCTTCCTGAAAAGGCCAGGATTGCAGGTTATGGGGCTGTTATTGATAAACTTGGCCTTTCAATGCCAATGCCGGAGCGACTTGCTTTGATTAGTTCTAAGAACCGTCAATACGTGTACGGTAACTGGCGGGTATTTACTTCCCGTCACCTTCCGGATAATGATCTTTACAGTCACTTGATTTTTGCCATAAAGTATGAAGGAATCAATCTGTTGTTTTTTAAAAAGTTGTTTCTGAAGATATCAACCTCCGAGGTAATCTCAATAATATCCGGAGAGCCAACCGGACAATACAGTCGAAAAATCTGGTTTTTGTATGAATGGCTGATGACGGATCTTTTGGATGTGCCAGATATTCAGCAAGGGAATTACGTGCCTCTATTGGATGAGAAAAAGCAATTTGCAACCCGGGGCGTTCGTTCAAAGCGTCATAGAATCATCAATAATTTGCCCGGGACACGAGATTTCTGTCCGCTTGTATTTAAAACCGAAAAATTAATAAACTATTGTAGTTCCGCATTATCCGAGCAACAGGATAAACGTTTGAGCAGAGTCGGTAAAGATCTTTTACAAAGAGCCTCCGCCTTTTTATTATTGAAGGATTCTAAAGCCTCTTTTTCCATTGAAGGAGAAAGTCCTAAAAGCAAACGGGCTGCCCGGTGGGGCAACGCAATAGGTCAGGCTGGAACCAATGCACTTAGCAAGGATGAACTGCTTCGATTACAACAAATGGTGATTGAAAATACACGGTTTGTAATGTTGGGTTTTCGCCGTGAAGGTGGTTTTGTCGGGGAGCATGACCGGTTAACAGGAGAACCGGTACCTGAACACATTTCTGCTCGTTGGCAGGATTTGGAACAACTTATGTCAGGGCTCACCGCTACAAGTTATTTGTTGGAAGAGGAAGAGATTGATGCTGTTGTTGCTGCTGCAATCGTGGCCTTCGGCTTTGTTTTTATTCATCCGTTTCAGGACGGCAATGGGCGTATTCATCGTTATTTGATACATCACATCCTGGCAAGAAAGGGGTTTACCAAACAGGGGGTGATTTTTCCTGTTTCTACATCTATTTTGGACCACATAACTGATTACAGGAATATTCTTCAACAATATTCCCATCCGCTTCTTGATTTTATTGATTGGGAGCAAACAGCCGACAATAATGTGACTGTGCAAAACGAAACCATTGATTTCTATCGTTACTTTGATGCAACCCCTCAGGCAGAATTTCTATACGATTGTGTTGCTGATACTATTTTTAACATCATTCCTCAGGAGGTGAAATACCTGGCCCAATATGACAGATTTAAACATTTTTTGGATGATGAATTTGAAATGCCGGACAAAACGGTGGCACTTTTAGTTCGTTTTTTGGAACAAAATGAAGGAAAGCTGTCTAATAGAGCCAAAGATAAAGAATTTTCGGATTTATCAGATTCAGAGTTAGAGGTCATAGAAAAGAGGTTTGCAGATATTTTTTATGATTAAAGGGTTATCGTAGATTTTTCTAAAATGCCTTTGTTTGGCAAAACGGCAGAACCGAGTAAAGGTTCGTAATGGAAATATAGTTTTATAATGAGCCTGGCCCCGTCTTTAGGGGGGGTGTATTACGGAATACAGTTCACGAGAGCCGGCTATCAGCCGGCTTTTCCGATAAATGCACGATGATTTTGTTGTCTTTTGGAAGTTGGCTGATATGGACTGTGCTATATGCCAAAACCACCGGACTAAAGACCGGTGCTAATCTCATAAATAGCTATTTTTCAATATATAGCCGTTTGCTAAATCCCCCTCTCTGGGAGGGGTTAGGGGAGGCCCCCCACTTGCAAAAAAGTTAAATTATCAATATCTTGCTTCTAAATATCATGACAATCCAAGCTGGCACTTTTAATTATCATGTATAAAAGAAGTCAAATATTTGAAAAATCAGGAAAGGAAAGTTTCTTTTTATGGGGAGCCCGTCAGACAGGGAAAAGCACTTTGTTAAAAACTGTTTATCCGGAATCATTATGGTTTGACCTTTTGCAGACAGACGTATTTGAGAGGTTACACAGAGAACCATCACAGTTGAGGGAGATCGTAATGGCTTCAGATCTGCGTAAGCCTGTCGTGATTGATGAGATTCAAAAAATTCCTGCATTATTAGACGAAATCCACTGGTTGATAGAAAACAGTGCGGCTCAATTTATTCTGAGTGGTTCCAGTCCCCGGAAAATTTTATTTTCGAAGGCAAATCTATTAGGAGGTAGAGCGTTGAGGTATGAGTTATATCCATTGGTGAGTTGTGAGATTCCTGACTTTGATCTTATACGGGCATTAAATAATGGTTTGTTGCCGCGACATTATTTGTCAGATGAACCTGAAAGACTTATTTCTGCATACATAGGAAGTTATCTTCAGGATGAAATAATGGCGGAGGCCAGAATAAGAAAAGTTTCGACATTTTCCAGATTTCTTGAAACGGCTGCTTTTTCAAATGGAGAAATGGTAAATTATTCCAGGATTGCTTCAGAGTGTGGGGTAAGTGCTCCGACGATTAAAGAGTACTTCCAGATTTTGGTAGATACTTTAACCGGTAGTTTTCTGCCTTCTTTTCAAAAGAGGCCCAAAAGAAGAGTGATACATGCGCCTAAATTTTATTATTTCGATGTTGGGATTGTCAATTATTTGTTGAAACGCGGAGAAATAAAACCTCGGAGTGAGATGTTTGGAAATGCTTTTGAACACTTCATATATCAGGAAATTCGTGCGCACAGGCATTACTCAGGTATTGAATATCCCATTTATTACTGGCGGACAGCGTCTCAGATAGAGATTGACTTTGTCCTGGGAGATCATGAAATAGCAATTGAGGTTAAATCAACCGATAATGCCGGGAAAAGACATATCAAAGGCTTACAATACTTTGAAGAGGAATATAATGTTAAGCATTCAATACTGGTATCGAACGATCCATTTCCACGAAAGATAGGAAGTGTAAGTATAATGCCCTGGAAAATATTCCTTCAGAAACTTTGGAATGGTGAACTGATAAAATAAGGGTTTGTTGGATATGGGGGAGGCCCTCAGTCCCCCTCCCTGGGAGGGATTAGGGGAGGCTCCTCAATCATTTTTCCTTCCCGTTTCTATCCAACCAACCATCAAAATTATATCTTTGACTAAATTTTATAGAATACAAATCTTTTAATTAAAACGAAGCATCCCCCCTCCTTGGGAGGGGACCGTTTTAAGTCAGTCCGTCTTAAACAGGCAGTCGGGGGAGGCCCCCATATAGTATGAACTTAGAACTTTTCATAGCCAACAAGATCAAGTCCGGAGGTATTTCCGGAAAGCGCCTTGCCGGACCGGTGGTGAAGGTGGCGGTGGCAGGTATTGTGCTGGGTATGGTTGTAATGATTATTTCTGTGGCTACCGGTATGGGGTTTCAGAAAGAGATTAGGGAGAAAATCATTGGCTTTGGCAGTCACATACAAGTGGTGAGCTATGATTTCAACATGAGTTACCAGACCAACCCTGTTGAGCAGGATTCCATGCTGGAGCAGCAGATGCTCAGTGTTCCCGGGGTGGAGCATGTGCAACGGTTTGCCACCAAACCGGGACTTATCAAAACCCGTGATGAGATGCAGGGGATTGTGTTGCGCGGTGTGGGGCCCGAATTTGACTGGTCTTTTTTTCAAACTATCCTTACGGAGGGTGGACGGCTCAGTCTCAATGAAGAAAAAAGTTCCAACGGAGTGCTGATCAGCGACGACCTGGCCTCGGTGCTCAACCTGGAGGTGGGTGACAGAGTGCCTATGTACTTTTTTGAGGATCAGATACGTGCTCGTAATTTCACCATTGAAGGGATATTTGACAGTCATTTGCCCGAACTGGACGAAACATTTGTGATGGTTGATATTCGTCAGGTTCAGCGACTCAATAACTGGAGTGAGAATAAAATTTCGGGCTATGAATTACTGGCCGGTGATTTTGAGGATTTGATGATGACCGGAAGCAACGTGGCTGAAGTGGTTTCAGGACATATCAGCGAGGATGGCACCATGCTGCGCACCCGTACCATTCAACAAACACAGCCGCAGATATTCGGATGGCTCGATTTGCTGGATATGAATATCATTGTCATCATTGTTCTTATTGTCTTGGTGGCAGGTTTCAATATGATAACAGGTTTGCTGATTTTAATTCTGGAACGCACCAATATGATCGGAGTGCTAAAAGCCATGGGGATGGCCGACCGCCCGCTTCGCAAAGTATTCCTGACGCTTGCGGCAAACATCACCATCAAAGGTCTTTTCTGGGGTAATCTTCTGGGACTTGGATTCTGCTTTGCTCAGAGTTATTTCGGTTTTGTGAAACTCGACCCTGCAAATTATTTTCTGGATACCGTGCCTATTCATCTCTCCGCCCTGCACATCATCCTGTTGAATGTCGGGGCTGTACTGACCATTTTCCTGATGATGATCGGACCGTCCTATCTGGTGGCGAGGATATCTCCGGTAAAAGCGATTCGGTTTGAGTAAAAGAAGCCCCCTATATCCCCCCAAGGGAGAGAAGAGCCCCCTATATCCCCCCAAGGGGGGGAAGAGCCCCCTATATCCCCCCAAGGGGGACTGGTCGGTAA
>Ga0163227_100370_pt1 | contig 11675 bp, 18 predicted proteins | sample MSEWel2016_09_14_2_FD_113148 | JGI IMG/M metagenome (GOLD analysis project Ga0163227, IMG submission 113148) | Subsurface microbial communities from deep shales in West Virginia, USA - MSEEL Well Study Marcellus 5H_2016_09_14 ...
ATATGTCATTTAGAGTATCTGGAAATATATTTAAAAATTTGAAAATTAAACTAATAAAAAATGAGAGAACTTTCCAGAATTTGATCGAGAATATTTTAATAGAATACCTCGATAGCAATCTTAATATTAGAGAAATTAATGGTTATAAAAATCCAATTGATAAAAAGTTGCTGGAAAAAACTCTGACCTTCAGAATTGATGAAAAGGCTTATAAAGAAATCAAATTAAAGCTAATACGAAAAGAAACATCGTTTCAGGAGGAGATAGAAAAGTTTATTTTAGCATATCTAGATGACAATCTATTTTTAAGAGATGGGGGAAGAATTTAAAATGGGAACAGAAAAAAATAAAACTTTATCCTTTAGGATCAAACCTGAAGTTCATAAAGATTTGAAAATAATTTCTTTGAATAATGAAATTACAATTCAGCAAATGGGAGAAGTTTTTGTTTATTTATACTTAAATGATTATCTAAAATTATATAGGCCAGGTAGAATTTCTATTACAAACCAAAAGAAATTATATAGAGATTCAGATGAATCTACTGTTACTTTTAGAGTTAGTGAAGAAACTCATTCTGAGTTAAGAGATAAGCTTAAATATAAAAAAATGACTTTTCAACAAATAGCAGAAAAATTTTTTAAAATAATGACTAAAAATAACAGGAATGATTATATAGATATGGGAGATATTGAATACAATAAATTACCTGATGATTATAATAGGGCAGTTTTAATTTTTGAAGATCCTTATGACCATTGGTAGTTTATATTCAGCATGATTAACATTTTGGAAAAATAGTTTTTTCGAAATCAATTCTGCTAATTGCTTGTTGCAGTAATTTTGACCACTCAAATTTTTATGGCAGTTTAGGCTGAGTAAGAAGCTTTTTCTTTTTGCATAATATGTTTTTCTTTATAAAGATCTCCATAGGGTTTAATAATTAACTTAAAGACCAAGTTAATTATTAAACTCCTATATTAAAAAAATATTTATTTTAAATTTTTGAAGGGGTTTATTTTTTTATATATGGCTTTTTTTAAAGGGGAAACTTTTTGTTCTAAAATACTCCAACAATGACTTAGAAAAATTATAACTGAAGACTGAAAACCAACTCAATCTAGGCTTGAGATCGATACTGGAGGCAATAAGTCTTAAGTTAAGGCAAATATTATTTTTGATACTAGATTTATCATCACAACCAGGAATTTTGTATTATGCTGTGAATACTGTATTAGTACAGGAGCAAATAGAGGAACAGGTAAAGCAGAAACTGCTGCTTTAAAATCAAGGGAGATTAAATCAGCTGATGTAATTAGATACACTGTTGCTGGAAAACGATTATGACTTATACCGGGAGGAATAGCTTCTAACTAATCAATATTTACAGCATCTAACTTGCTAACTGTTACAGACTATAGCTGAAGCAGATAATATAGATCAAGTTAAATAAGGAGATTATATAATTGGCCATCCTGTAAAAGGGGTGGCTATTATTTTACCGTCAGAATAAATTTTAACCAGATTACAGTTATATATTATATAGGTGATCAAAAAAGAACTAACTCATTTCAATACCATAAAAGAGAAAGGAGGATCACCTATGTCAGTGTCACTAGCAGCATTAGCTGCAGCAGCTATTAAATTAATCATTCTCGGGGTGGAAGCAACTAAAGCAGTAGAACAGATATCTAGTCAACATAACACCAGTTTTGATGCAATCTGGAGGGAATTACCGGATATATTTAAATAATAACTAATTATTAACCTGCCTTAAGTGGCAGGTCTTTTTATTTGCCTAAAAAAATATGAGGAGAGTGGATAAAATGATTAATGGTACAGAAATAGCAAAGCTTATTAGAAAGAGCAATGATGTGATAATTGAGAAGTTTAAGGATGGATCATATAACGTAACAGATACCTATATCATGGTAAAGCTTAATGAGTCTGAATTTGGCAAGTTCTTTGCTAAATACAACAGCTATAAGTCAACTGCAGATATACCTTTTAATTTTGAAGGTACTATCTCTTCAAGAGGTAAGATGCCTTTTAAAGAAGATAAGTTAAATACTAAGACAGTTACCAGTCAAATTGGTAATGCTAAGTATGAAGCAGTAATTACTGACTTTTACAAGCAAAATGATTCCGGTGATGAGGTCAGGATATTTAAAGCTGGTAATGAGATAGGAATGTTTAACAGAGAATATGAATTTCTGTTGGATTATGGAGTTAAATATAAGGTTAAAGATAATAAGAATCCGTTGTTTATCCTGGATAATGAAGATGAAGTTAAAGCTGTCATAATGCCTGTTTTAGACCGGGGAGAAAAGCCGTTAAAACAGATGCTTCAGGAATTAGTTAAAGATAGCTATTTAAAGAATAAATCAGCCTAGGGGGTAAATGAATGTATGTTAAAGAATGTCCTGAATGTAATAGAAGAAGTTACAGTGCAGATAAAAAATCATGGATCTGTCCTTACTGTGGTGAGAATTTAGATAATGTAGAGGCAATTAGAACTAAAAACTAAGGGGGTTAATCATGGAAGCAGTTAAATTAAATCAAAAACAAAATGATCAGAAAAAAGAAAATGACCATTTCCTTATTGACAATGACCAAAAAGCTAACTGGGCTTTAAGGAAGATCAGACACCTAAAGCAGAAAAAGAAAGAGAATAAGGAGTTTGCTGAGACAGAGATTAAAGCGATACAAAAAGAAATTGATGAGGTGAACGAGTGGCTGGAATCTGAAAATGAAAGTCTGGATAATGATATTGAGTATATGGAGGGAATGCTCAGGGTTTATGCTGAGCAGTTAAAAATAGATGATCCTGAGCTAAAAACTCATAAACTACCCTTTGGCCAACTGCAGTTTAGAAAACAGCGAGATAAATGGAAATATGATAATAATAAGCTCCTGGAGTTTGCTGAGGAAAACCTTGCAGATACTATTAAAATCAAAAAGAAGGTTGATAAAAGAAAGCTTAAAAAGAAAATTAGAGTAGTTGGCAGTAAAGCAGTTGTAGCTGATACTGATGAAGTAATAAAAGGGATTGAAGTCATTAAAAGAGGAGAAAATTTTAAAGTTAAAGTCAAAGAGTAAAAGAGTAAAGGAATAAAAGAATAAAATTATTGAGCCTGGCTGTTAAGCTGGGCTCTTTTTAAGTTGAGGGAGGTAAATTAAATGAGCAAAGCTAAAACTAAAAAATTATTAAAAAAGCTCAATCAGAAGATTGATTCAGTCCAGAATTCAGATCAATTCAAAGAAATACTTAAGACTTTAGGTAAATTCCATAATTACAGCTATCAAAATAGAATTCTAATTCAGCTGCAGAATCCAGAAGCTACTTTAGTTGCCGGCTATAAGCAGTGGCAGAAGAAGTTTGATCGTCATGTCAAAAAAGGAGAAAAAGCTATTTCAATACTTGCTCCTTTTACTTATAAGAAAAAAGTTACTGAAGAGAAAAAAGTTAATGGTCAACTTAGAGAAATAGAAAAAGAAGTTAAGAAAATGTATTTCAGGCCGGTAAGTGTTTTTGATGTCAGCCAGACAGAAGGTAAACCTTTGCCCAGTATTGATATAACAGTTCAAGATACTAACAGCAAGCTTTTAATACCCCTAAAGAAATTCATTGAAACTAAAGATATTAGTTTAGAGATAAAAGAGCTTAAAGAAGGCTTAAAGGGCTATTCTCAGGGTGGCAAGATAGTAATTGATAAAAAACTTAATGACACAGAAAAGTCAGGTGTTTTAGTCCATGAAACAGCACATGAGCTCCTGCATGATAAAGAAAGCAGGCAAGATATGAGTAAAGAGATTAAAGAGATGGAAGCAGAAGCAGCTGCCTTCATAGTCATGGACCACTATGGAGTAGAAATAAAATCAGACAAATACCTGGCTTTGTATAAGAAATCCTATGATTTAAAGCAGAGCTTAAAAAGGATCAGCAAGATAGTATCAGAGATTATTAATTACTGTGATGATTATTTGCTGAAAAATAATGAAGCTAATGAAAAGCTGAAGGAGGTTATTTAAATGGGTGCTCAAAATAAAGTTATTGATATTGAAAGCAGAAATAAGGAACTGATCAGTTTTACTCAAAAAGAAGTAGAAACTATAAAAAGAACAGTAGCAAGTGATGCTAATACAGACGAACTGAGAATGTTTTTGCATATCGCTAAAACTTATGGCCTGGATCCATTTAATAAGGAGATATTTTTCTGGAAGATTAAAGGTAAACCAACAATCATGACCTCCAGAGATGGTTATCTAAAGATAGCTGATAGACATGAGGAATATAATGGTTTGGTATCAGATGTAGTAAGAGAAAATGACAAATTCAGACGCAAAGCTCAGGGAATAGATCATGAATATGGCACCAATCGAGGTGATATTATCGGTGCTTATGCCCTAGTCTACCGAAAAGATAGAGAATACCCTGTCTATGTCTTTGCTCCTTTTCAGGAATACTTTGCCGGCACCAGGGTCTGGAGCCAGTACCCATCAGCTATGATTTTAAAGGTAGCTGAATCAATGGCTTTAAAAAGAGCCTTCACTGTTTCAGGCCTAGTAACAGCTGAAGAAATGGATGTACAGCGTTTAAATGAGAAGGATAAAGAAAAGCCGAGAAAGCCTTTTAAGAAAAAGAAGAAAGCTAATGATAAGAAAGATACTCAAATAGATGTAGATATTGCAGCTGAACTTTCTGAAAGAGAAAAAGAAATTAAAGAATTAATTGGTAATGATAAAGGTTTAAGAAAAGATATGTTTGTCTATCTTAAGGATGTCAAGGAAAAAGAAGGGCTGGATAAGGATAAAAATATTTCTATTGATGATTTAAGTGAAAATCAGTTTAAGCAGCTGAAAAATATTTTAAATACATTTAAGAAGATGGCGTAAGGAGGGGGGTAATTATGAGTAAATTTAAGTTAAGATGCAGCTGGAGAGAGTATCATAGGGGTGAATTAATAGTTGAAGCTCAGGATAAGGAAAAAGCAGTTGAGCTGTTGCAGTCAGATCAGAATAGATTGCTGGAGTTACTTATCGATAAATATGCTAACGAAACATTTGAGAGCTTAAGTGATATTGACGTAATTCCGGAAGCAGGTAATGCTAATAAGGATGAGGATCTTGATCTAGTTATTAATGGTGGAGAACTAAAAGTTTGTGCAAGCTGAAAGAGGTGATAGCTGTGCCTGTTAATGGAGTACCTTCTGATAGGTGGAGAGTAAAAAGAGCCTTAGGACCATATGCTGAGCCAATGGATGAGTTGGAGTTATTGGAGGAACAGAGATTGATTAAAGCTAAAAGAATGAAAAATCATGATAAAGGGGAGAATGATAATGGTAAATATCCAAAAATTTTCACTGAGGGTAGTTAAAGAAAATGGTGGCAGATATGATTTAGATAAAACTATTAATAATCCGATAGCAGCCAGGAACTTATTTATTGAAGTTGCTGAGTTAGATAAAAGATCAGAAGAGGTCTTTGTTATGGCGACAATAGATGTCAGAAATAAGGTAACTGGCTTATTTGAAGTGTCAACTGGTACCTTGAATTCTAGCCTTGTTACACCCAGAGAAGTCTTTAAAAGAGCTATTCTGCAGAATGCAGCCGGTATAGTATTAGGACATAATCATCCAAGTGGTAATATAGATGCAAGCAGTGATGATATCCAGATAACTAAAAAGCTCGTTAAGTCCGGTAAAATACTGGGGGTTAATGTTGTTGATCATATCATAGTTGGTAGTGAAGGTAATTACAGCAGTATGAAGGAAGAAAATCATATCTAGAGAGGAGTAGATTAGATGCTAAAAATTGATAGCATTGAATTTGATGATAAAAAGAGAAGTGATTGCAGAATAAATAATCATATTAAAAAACCAAAAGATGCAGTAGAGATATTTTTTGATGTTTTGAAAATTAATGGAGAGGAAGAAGCAGTAGGAATGATCGCCTTAGATAGTAATGACAGACTAATTGGTTTAGTAGAACTAATGAGGGGAGGTGATGCTTTAGAAAAGATTGGTACTGATGATTTATTTTATAAGGCTTTAGCTCTAGAAGCTGAGTCGATAATACTGTGGCATAATAAAGCTGGCAGGATTAATACTGATAGTTATGATTATAACTTTAATGAATTCCTGTTTAAGCAGGCTAAAGAGTTTAGAATTGATGTAAAATATAACCTGGTGTTAATTAAAGATAGCTGGATAAATATTATTGACGGAGTGTAAAATTGTACAAGAAATTAAAATTAAAAAAAGGATTTTACTTTAATTTATCTAAATACAACATAGATAAGTACTATAAAAAAAGGGGATGTCTAAAAATGACTAAAAAAATTATTTGTGTTTTATCTGTTATTTTAATATTCTTCAGTTTTAGTGCTGGAGCTATTAGTGATAGTCAGTTATATGATGTTTATAATCTTAGGGTTGATGCTGACTTTGAGGTAGATATGGGTGATAGAATGAATAATATGTTGTGGGTGCCCTCAGTTTCCCTGGGAAAACCCAACACAAATAAGGTCGATATATATGACCTAAAAGACGATTTGAAATTAGCACAAAAAGAAATAGATAATGTTTATGAAACATTAATGTTTGTGCACCTTTTCTTTGAAGTGGAAAGCGGGAATTTAAAACAAAGAAGTAATGAAATTTCATGGGGGTTTTCAAAGCCAGTTGAGTTAACCTTTGAATCTAAAAAAGGTAACTGTGCTGCAATGAGTAGCCTGGTTAATTATTTACTTGAAGGTGATTATGAAGAAGAAGGTTTATTGTGGAGATATATGAATAAAGATGCTGATAGATATGGTGGTCATGTAATGAATTATGTTAAACACAATGGTGATTATTATTTCTTTGATGTTCTTGGTGTGACCAAATCTAATGATAATTATCCTGTAGAAAATGGTAGTCTGAGGGATCAGGGTAGGGTTGATTGGGCAGATCCAGTAATAAAGTCGAAACCAGAAGAGTATATGAAATTCATCAATGGTGCTGCTGATTTCTCTCTTTTTGGGATGTTTAAAAATGATAATTATATTATAGGTGTAGATACCAGAAATGGAGAATTTGTTCTACCAAGTATTTTGTCACCAGAGGATACTAAGATTTATGTTACTAAAGGTAACAAACATAAGATAAAAGAATATCGAACAAATCCTAAAGTACCAAAAGAATATAGAGGTACTAATAAATATGACGAATATAAAAATAATAGCAGTTATGATGGGCTAATTATTGAAGAGTTAGATTTTTAAATATAATTTCTTATAGACCATTTGAAGATAAGAATAAAATAAAGAGATGAATAATAATTACTACTATTAAAAAGAATACTAATAATTTAGGAAGCTATTAATTGTTTTTAAGATAGCTTCTTTTTTTCTTTAATTCATAAAATTATTCAAAAACCTGCCTATAGCCTCTTCTTCCCCTCCTTTATACCTCAGTGAATATAATACCTATCATAAATATAATACCTATCTTGTTTTAACAATAGTAATAGAAGCTAACTAAGGAGGAAATAAAGCATGGATAACTATTTAGATTATTTGCCAGAAATATTAGATGAATATGAAGAAGAATCACTTTTAGAACAGCCCAACAAAAGATGTATCACTGGTTTAAGAAATTATAGTTTAATGAAATTAATCCTAGCAGCTGGATTAAGGCCAAACGAAATTCTAAATCTTAAATGGGAAAATATTGATCTGATTGAATCCAGTTTAATGATCAGATCTGACAATTTAACACAAAACAGAAAATTATTTTTAACATTAGATGCTGTTGATGCTTTAAGGGAGTGGAAATATAGGCAGCAGAAAGAGATAGGAAACTGCAGTTTTGTTTTTACTACTCTGGAGGGTAAAATAATTCAGGCCAGATATATGAGAAGTATGATTTCCAGATATGCTGATAAAGCCTTTATCTGCAAAGATGTTTCTCCTTATATTCTAAGACATACCTATGGAGCTAAATTGTATAAAACTAATGAAAATTTACGGAAAGTAGGAAGAAGTTTGGGATTAGCTGATTCTAATCATCTTAAGATTTATTCAATATTAGCTGATCAGGATGTAGCTTTTCTTTATTAATATTTTAGTAGCTATATTTAATTTTCATAAATAGAAAAGAGCCTTCCAGTTAAATCCAGAGGCTCTTTTAAGTATTTAAAACTATTATTTTTTCCCATTTCTATTACCATTAGATCCATTATTATTACTTGAGCTACCATTGTCCTTTGAGCCCTTATTACTGTTTGATCCAATGGTATTGTTTGAGTCGCTATCATTTTTATTGTTCATATTGCCCTTTGTGCCTTGATTTCCCTGATTGCCTCTATCATTTTCAGGAATACTGTTAAATGAGTCTAAATGATTTTCGCTCCCAGCTTTAAGATTAGCATAAACAGCTTCAAAATCAGGAGTAGCATTACTCATAAATTCCTCTAAATCTTCGATATCTTTTTCTTCTAGTTCTTGACCCAGCTCTAAAGCGGCTTCTTCAGATTCTAAGCCTTTTTCTAAAAAATCATCATAAGCTTCTGCCAGTTCAGTATTATTATATTCCCCTGCTGCTGTGTCTGGTTTTTCTAAGTCATACTTATCAAATAAAGCTTCTAAGGCATCCATATGTTGGTCTTCGGATTGAGATATATTTTTAAAAGCAGGTAGATCCCATTCTTCATCCAGGCGAGCATAGAGATCTCTTGCTAATTTTTCTTCTTCATATATAAACTTTAGATCTTCTATCTGCTCTTCAGTTAATTCATATTCTGGATAATCACCTACAATATCCTCTGGACTATGAATACTATTGCCTGGACCCTGTGCTTGTGTAATTACAGTTAAACTTCCACTGAATAATAGACCTACTGCTAAAATTAATATTAAACTTAATTTTGTTTTTTGCATAAAATCATCTCCCTCCCTCTTTAAATTAAGCTTAATAAATTATTTTCGATTCATTCCCCGATCTGATTTATTATTAGTAGAATTATTTCTAGCTCCTCTAACAAAACCATCATCTAATCCCCTACCATACTCTGACTGGAATTCTTCAATACTTTCCAGCTGCTCATCAGTTAAAATAGATTCCATTTCTGCAATATGTTCTTCTCTTTTGACTTCAAATTCTGCATCAATCTCTTCCAGCTTATCTTCAACTTCACCAATCTCTGCATTGGAAGCTCCTCTAAATTCTAAATCTCTTATCTCACGATTTAAATCTCTGCGTTCATCTCTTAGATCAGATGTAGAGTTATAAAAATCATCTCTTAAGTCTGCAATTTCATCTATTTGTGAGTCACTGAGTTCTACCTGAAAAAGTCCCATACCCTGACTGCGATTCTGACTGAAGTTATTTATCTGGTTTCCTGCTGCACCCATTCCTTTACCTGCCTGTGGACCCTGTGCCATAATAGCTCCTGCACCTAAACTTACTAATAAAGCTGTTACTAATAAAGTTAATACTAATTTTTTCATTTCTAGCTCACTCCTAATTAAATTTTGTTGTTTTTTGATTCTAAGTTTATTATAGGAGCAAACTTTGAAGGAATTATGAAGTTCAATAAATTATATTTGAAAAAGTAGATATATTTTGCAAGAATTATGGATATTCTCTTTATTTTAGGAATTATGGAGCTTCATAACGCAAAAAGTTTTCATTAATCTAGGGGATTGGACGGCTTTTTAATTTGAGTGGCTGTTAATATGTTAAATTTAAGCTGAATTTGCTTCAAACTAAACTTTTGCGAAGATATTATTTAATTATTTACAGTTTTTATTTGCTATTATTAGATTTATACTCATCAATAATTGGTCTTATATATGAATTTATATCTTTAATTTTCTTATACCATTTATTTGCAAACAGCAATAGGTCATTTTTTTTAATTTTTAACTGCTCATTATCTTCTTTACTATCTTCGTTATATATAAATATAAAAAAATCATCTCCAATACTATTTACCCAACCTGCATAAAACTGATTATCTCCTGCTTTAATGTCAGTAGGATGAATAGCACAAACACTTCTTATTCTTTTAAAGTAAGTATAATCGTCTAATTCAGGATAAAATTTTTCGGAAATTATATTTTCTTCTTCCTTTACTTCCGTATAATCAATATCAAAATAATTTAATAAGCACTTTGTGGCATTAACTATAGTATCTATACCGAGTATAAATTGTGCAATATTAATTTTATTTCTATATTTAGACTTATTATTAAAACTTATATTTTCAATTTCTTCAACCCACATTTGTATCCAATCCATTTGAGAACATATTAGTCCCCAATCATCTTTACCGTTTACATCATCAAAATTATAAGCACCATAAAAATCTTCATTCATTAAATCCCTAAAATCTTCAATTATTTTTTTTGAAAATATTTTATTCATATTACCCCCTTATACTTCACAAAACATAGATTTTAAGTAATCTCTATTTTTGATATTTCAGTAAACATTAACAAAATCCTTTAGAATAATTAATTTAAAGGAAAAATTTTATATACATCGAATTATATTATTAATAATTCCAATGTTTTCTAAATATATAATCAATATATTTTGAAAGGAGTAATTTTAAATGTTTAAAGCTATTTTTACATTAATATTCTTAACTATATTTTTCCAAAAGACTCTTATGCTACAAGTTATTCAAGAATGATCATAATTGAAGGTGGAGGAATTGTTGGATTTATAAATTCTTTTATGAGCTTAGTTATATTATATTTAAGTGGTTTTATTAAGGCAATCATTCCATATTTAGATTAACTAGGATGGGAAAGTTTAAAATATATTCAAATACTAACATATCACAATGTTAAATAATATAATTTTGGCAAAAAAATTATATTATGAAGGGGAGAAAATGTAAATGAAAATTTTTTATATTATCATTAGTTCCTTACTAATGTCTGGTTTTATATCTTTAGTTGCTGGAGCTATAGTTGGAATTTATTATATTGATAAATAAAATGTTAGGAAAAAAATAATTGATCAAGATACTATTTTTAAAGTTATTTATAAAAATTCTATATTGATATTTTTCTCTATTATTATATTGGATTCAAAAATATTTTATAATATAATTATTGAAACTTATTTTACTGAAGTCATATCTTTTATAGCTCTATTTTTTGGAATAATTTTATTTAATCTAGAATATAAAAAAGCCTATAAAAAAAGTAAGAATCTAAAGAACAACACAACACAATAATAATTAAGGTGTATTCATCAAAAGTGCTGCTATCCCTTACCTGAAGGCTAGTTCAGCACTTTTATCTTTTTTTATTGCCTAATAGTACAACTTATTGTATTTACTTTTTGTATTTAATACGCTATAATGTATAAAATAAGCAAAAATTAGAGGGGGCAAAAAAGATGAATAAAGTGGAGCCAATTCGAGATAAATCGAAAATTGAAGAGATAAAAAATGAGTTGCTAAAAGATAACTACAGAAATTACCTGCTTTTTGTATTAGGAATCAATACTGGATTGAGAATCGGAGATATGCTGAAATTGAAAGTTGAGGATGTGAGAAACCAGACTCACATTATTTTGAAGGAACAGAAAACTGGAAAGTCAAAAAAATTCTTTATTAATTCCGTTTTGAGAAATGCGATTGATGGATATATATCCAATATGGCCGACCACGAATAT
>Ga0163227_100378_pt1 | contig 11543 bp, 16 predicted proteins | sample MSEWel2016_09_14_2_FD_113148 | JGI IMG/M metagenome (GOLD analysis project Ga0163227, IMG submission 113148) | Subsurface microbial communities from deep shales in West Virginia, USA - MSEEL Well Study Marcellus 5H_2016_09_14 ...
ACGTCTGCACCTAGAACTTTAAGTTCAGATCTTAGTTCGAATGTTAAAGCATCAACGATATCTGCTACTTCTTCAGCTTGAGCATCGCTTAATGTTTCATTAGTGTTCTTTTCCATTAAGGACGAAGATAACATATTTTTCCAGCAAAATAGCAAGTGTCTGTAATCCCTGTCATGACAATAAAGAGAGGCGTTCTCTTTTTTCGACCATTTGTTGTTCCATAGAAAAACTATAGATAATTCTCCAATAGAAAAGTTGTTCTATAGATAGACAATGAAAAGAAAATAAATAGAAATAAAAACTAAAGTAATCACCTGCAACCCCAGCAGTAACAAGTGTTGCTGAAGCTTTTTGTCAAAAAAAGAGTAATTGTTGCTCTGATGCTGTAAAAAAAAGAAAACAGCCTACCAATAGAAAGACTGCTCTCTTTTTTTGCCCTAAGAAGATAGTAATGTCTCCATTTCTGTTTTGAATCCATACTGCTTGAGAAATTGAACCAGTGCTGCCTCAACAATTTCTCGCTGACTAAGGTTTTTGACATCACTGAACTCTTCCAGAAACTGAGCCAGACTTTTCGACATATAAATACTTTTCGTGGTCGATTGACCTGGCACAGCGTACTTTGGTACAGTTCCATCTGAAGTTCCATCAACCAGAGCAAATAATTCTTCTTCCTTCTGCTGCAGTTTCTCCAGTAAAGGAATGAACTTCTGTAAAGAGGAAGATTGTAACATCTCTTCTTTTTCTACCAGAACTTCTGCACTTTCTGGACCAGAGTCATCTTGCTCGTCTTCTTCTGTAGCTTTGTTTTCTGCAGGACGATAATTCTGCTGTGTGGTAGACCAGCTGTAACCCTTTCGCAGCATATAGTTCGCCATCTCTATGTGGTCCTCAAACCCTGCATTTTCTGCAATCGTTTTTGGATCAGCATTCTCTTTTGTAAACATGGTGATAATCAGAGTCACTTTGGAGTTTGCATTCTCCGGAACTACAACCTCTTCTTCCGGTAGGTCAGGAACATAATTTCCTTTTTCTGAATCATAGCGAAAACCTCGTCTGCGTAAATAAATATCTAAACTTTTGTAATTTGAATAATCATACTCAGCTGCTAAGTCTTCTCTAGACCTACCTTTTCCCAACTCCTGTAAAACATATTCCACTTTCTCATTGTACTTTGGACCTTCTACATTTGCTAAAGCCATAATAATAACATCTCCTTTCTACATAGCCTCTAGTGCGTCTCTCATCTGACTCGGGTCTGCGTGCAGGTACACAGATGTGGTTTGCAAATTCTCGTGGCCTAAAATTCTCTGAATAGTTGGTAAGGCAACATCTTGCTGAGTCGTGAGAAAAACCGCACAGGAATGCCTTAAATTATGGGCAGAGATAGCCTTTGGTATACCTGCTTTTGCTACAGCCTTTTTGAGCCTTCTGTTAAAGTAGGCTGCACTAAGACTTCCAGACTTTGCAGTAGCAAATACAAAATCAGAATCAATATTTTTTGGTCTAACATTTGCAAAGTAATATTCAAGTTCTTTTTTCAATGTGGAATTCAAAGGTATAGTTCTATCCTTACTATTTTTTCCATCAATAATCTTAATTAAATCATTTTCGAAATCAATCTCGTCCATTTTGAGATCCAAAGCCTCGCTGATTCGAGCTGCTGTATTGAAAATAAACAAAGCTACAATGCGAATAAGAGGTTTTTCTATTTCCGCCAAAACTCTATCCATCTCCTCTGCTGTAAGGTATTCTCGTTCCTTAATTTTTGCTTTCGGTGGTTCGTAATCTAAGGTAATATTTTCACCATGATCTTTTCTTGCCACAAACTTGTAGAAGCTGCGAATTGTGTAAGCATTGAGGGTACGAGTAGATGAACTGTCTCCTTCAAGTTTCCGCTGGTAGATGTAATCCTCAATATCTTCTGTCACAACATCACTGAGATACACCTGCCCGTTGTACTTTTTTTCAAGGTGCTGGTTGAAAACCTCTAAAATCTTGGAATAATTGTATATGGTCTTTTCAGCATAATCTTTTTTGGTAAGGTAATCTTTGAACTTCTCAACTGCTTCTGTAAATAACATAAATATCCCTTCCTTTCATAATTTTTATAATAATATATCCTTACAATTAGAGCAGATGCACCTCTTGTCGAATTTTGTACCACTCAGGGTTGTTAAGCAAACAGAACAAAAATAGTGGGTTGTATTTGAAGTTGGAGCTGCACCAAGTCTGAAATTTTTGTAACAACAATCAACTTTTTTTGACCAACCTTCTACTCAAACTACAAATGCAGAATGTGGAAAACAACCTGCGTTCCGGTTTTTGACAAATGTTCCGGAGCAAAAGCAAGACCGGAACACGATCGGAACGACCACCAGACCTTGTCTTGCCAGGGCTGATGAGATTGCGTTCCGATGTTCCGAAAAGAAAAGAGTAGATGGTGTAAGAAAAAAAGAAAAAGTACTAAAAACCTCTGTGTTTTGACCGGAACTCCGGAACGTTTTTTCCATGGTGGTTGTAATGACAGTGAGGTTGACTGTTCCGGTTGTGTGGAAAAGACCGGAACCAAGATCGGAACCGGAACATTCCCACTTCCGAAAAAGAGAACAGCTCCTGCAGATGTGCCTGTTTGCAGTGCCTTTCTCTGCAGAAGCAGCAATCACCCACCATTTCCTACACCTTCATCTGCTCTCTGGTTGCACTGCCATTTTCTCTACTGGTTCCCTTGACTGACCGCTGCGACTGCTGATGGTCATTGTTGGTCCACAAAATCTACTCTAAGCAAAAAGGCAGAACCGAAGACTTTCTCTATTGCTCATGACTTTCCCCAAAGTTTCCCTCCGGATCCTCTGTTTTTCCCTGGATGCTGACCTCCTCAGTGGCAAAAGTTGTTGCTCAGTGGGCAGTAGCACAAACTTTTTGACCCGAGAAGTGATTACTATCAGCTTTTTGCAAAACTTACCAGACCATCTGCAACTACAAAACAGTCTTCACTCTCCCTGGCTTTTTGTCAGTAGTTTGTGTGTGCTTTTTTGTAGAATTCGAATGGTTCTTCCTCTTGTGGTTGTGGTTTGCTTTCAAAATCCTGTACTACCTCTGCTGTAGCAAACTTCTCTTCTAGTTCTTCTACTTTTTCTTCCAAAAGATCAAGCTGTTCCTGCATTTTTTCATCTGCAAAATCTTGCACTGCTTGATTGACTTCTATTTCTTTTTCCAATTGATCAAGTTTGCCCTCGATTTTTTCACTTTCTCTGTAGTCACACATTTTACCCCTCCATTTTATATTCTTGTCGATCTTAGTTTGATGAAACATCTTTCTGGCTTCTGCTTTGTGTACTCTGCTTCACTCAACAAAAGAGAGTACTTTCTCCTTCTGGCCTCTTTGTAGCCCAGTTCCTTGAACTTCCGGCTGAACTTCTTCCGGCTGACTGGCTGCAGTCCTGATTCCTCAGCGTAGTGTTTGTAATCTTTGTAGAGATCAGCCTTAGTTATAGTATTGTCAGTTGTATCTTCTTCCATTCGTTCAATACAATCATTCTCAAATGCTTTTACACTGTCATTTTCCCTCTTGTACTGATCCTTAGCATCTTCCATCTTTTGTGAGTTAGTGAACCTGCCATTTTTCGACAACCTCTGCAGACCTTCCAGAGCCCAGAGAAAAATACCATCAATTTCCCCAATCAACTTCTCCTTTAGATGTGGATCGTAGTTAGGATCGGACTTTTTGAAGAAGTTGGGGAAGCGGACAATTTTGAGCCTCCGGTACCAACCCTCACTGTGATCCTTAGTGCTGGGAAGTTCATTTGCTGAGAAGATTAGTCTGACGTAGGGCCGAAAATCAAAACTGGCCTTGAACTTTTCTTCTCCTCTGAGTGGTTCTCCCGGAATCATAGTTTTCAGCACTCCGGTACTTTTTAAGTAGGTAGGGTCAATGTCAGAGCAAATATTTACCAGCTTGTGTTGAATCTTAGCCACCTCGAAGCGTTCAGAGAGCCGCTGCAGAGGTATGTTGCTTATGCTATTTGACCCGAACATTTCAGTTATTACCTCCAGAAACGTACTTTTCCCATTGCTTCCTCCACCTGTCAAAAAAAGAGCAACCTGCTGACTGGTGTCAGGAATCAGAGTGTAACCAATGTACTCCTGCAAAAAGTCCCGAGTATTCTGGTCTGGAACCCACTCTGCCAGAGCTTTTTCCCAGTTAGGACATTCAGCATCAGGATCATATTCAGCCTTAAGCTGGTGAGTGGAAAATAATTTAGGCTCATGGTCTACTAGCTCTTCATCTTCCCAGAAAAGAAGGCCATTCTTTACATTTATATATTCTTTATCCTGCTGAGAGATATCGTTAAACTTATTAAAATACTTCTTTCTCTGGACCGAGTGTCTGTAGGATTCCAAGATTTCTGAGATGTTCTTCTTGCTCTCCCACTGCTTTTTGATCTGAACCAGCAGTGATCGGATCGAGGCTTTCAAATACTCCTCATTATCTTTCTGCCAGTAGCCCTCATCCATTCGGTAGACGTAAAATGTCTCCATCTCAGCAACATACAGCCAAATCTCTCTTTTTTCCTGTTTAAGATACTGAAATACCATTTCTGCCAATCTTTTTGGCTGAAATTTATCCAGTTCTTTAGACTCAGTGTGTATTTTATATATATTATCCACTGTTTTTATTACTTCTTCTGCCGGAAGTGGATTCTGAGCTCCATTTGCAGCAATATTTTTACTATTCCACTTTTCCAGTAAGATTTCTTTAGCTGCTTCTGGTGGTACTGCTGAATGTGCTAGTTTTCCTGCAAGTTGAGCTGCTGAATTATTTCTATTTCCTTCTTTAGATCCAGACCACTTCTTTTCCCAATCAGTAGTTTTTTTCTGCACTGCTTGTTGTCTATCTTTAATCACTTTTATCAGCCATTCAGGAGGTTCAGACAATTCTACTTCTGCTGGAGAAAGTCCTTCAGCAAACTGATATTTCTGCCCGGAAGGATGTATGCTAGGTGGAGCGTAAATGAAACCGCCATCTGCTCTTAGATCCAAACCAAGAAGATCAACATTGTCTCCAGTGAAGTTTTTTATCTTGCCACCGAGCTTTTCACTGAGTTCTTGAGGATATTTGTAATAGTAGTGGTAACCTCCACCTCCGGTATTGACACTTACTGTTGGTGGCAGAGTTTTACCTTTTACAGTTTCCAGTCCGCCATGTCTTGGATCAATATCTAGCACAATTACCCCGGAAATTTCCCCAGTGACAACAGCTATTCCTGCCTCAGGATACTCCTTAAACCACTGAATAATCTGAGTTTGATCTGGGTATTCATTCTGATATCTGGTCCACTTTACAAAACTTCCCTTTTTTTCTTTAGTTCTTGCAGGAACAATTGAGTAGCCGTAATCTTTTACGTATTTCATTGCGTATTCAGTAATGGTCATGACTTACACATCATCCTTTCCTATATTATTTTTATCTATTTTGATTAGTTACTTTACTTGTGGTATTATGAGCTAAGAGGTGTTTTTATGAAAATTGACTTTGATCTAAATGAACTGCCCCAAAACAGTAAATTAATCATTCTTGATTTTCTCCAAAACCCTTCTAAGAAAAGGGCTCTGGAGTTACTTCATCAAACACCTTTGATTCTTTTTGCAGCAGATGAATATTTCACCAAAAGTGAAATGGAAGGTAAGCTCAAAGAAATTATTGCTAGTGATGTTGAGCGGAAATTTATTAGTGATCTTTTAGAATTTGACACCAAAAGCTATTTCAAATTAGAGCTTACCTCATTAAAATTCATCTTAAGATACGGATCTAAATCTAACTGCAACATTGCTAAGAAAATAAATATGAAAAATAAGCTTTCTCATAATCGTAAAAAGTAATACTCTTAGCTTTAATCTCATTACTGGTGTATCAACTGGAATATATACTCTGTCATATCTTAAGTTCATTATATTTTTTAAGTTCATCTTTGAGTATTTATCCACCATATTTACTACTTCACGTAAAGCAAAATATTTGTCAGTACCAGAGCGTTTTCCATCAAAAACATAACTGATTGCTTTTTCTGTTTGATAGAACATATCCTCTAAGTCTCTTTCTGTTTTAAGATTATTCACTGTAACATTAATATCTCTGTCTAATTTTTTGAACTGCTTCGCCAAAAATTTACTTGTCATCTGAATCATCCTTTCTAATATTTTTTAAACTTATAGTTAGTTTGTTGTAAAAGCCAATTGTAACTTTTTTCCTAAGTCCCAATAAATGTAATATGTGCTTCAGCTGACTTGTACAACTAACTTAATTTAATCTTAACGGAATTTTTTCTTTAAGTCAATCACTTGATTCCCTACACATCAGGCTTCATGAGGGGTAGCTAATCGACCCGGCCAGTCGTTTCTGCAAAGGAGCTTATGCCTTTCGGAGTAGTGGTATATTTCACATGTATAATTATTGAAATATAGAGCATATTCTCTAATCAACTATCTGAAGCTATCTAGGGAGATTAACTTCAATTTACTATTACATATCCTTCAAATTTGAAAAAAATTTATTTTTTTATTTAGAAGATTATTTTTTCGCTTATTTGTGGTAAATATTATATTTTCTGCAAAAAAAGAACACCTCACGTAAGGTATCCTTTTTTCAATCGTTCTACTTACAAGTAGCGATCAGGAAGAAGTGAGATTATTTTCTCTGAGGAGATCAAATTTGAACTACTAGCTATTCTATCAGCAGCTTCTGCAGCTTCCATTCCTTCCAAAATCAATCGAATCACCAACACCAAAACAACGGCCCAATTGACATTAACCAATCTACTTCACCTCCTCCTTTCCTTTATTTCTTGTCGTACTTCTGACATCGGTTTTGGCTCAAAATGAAGATCTCTTTCAACCCCCAACCCCAAAAGTTTTACTGATTTTAGTTCTTCCAGTGAGATTAGTCCAGTCTCCAAAAAATCACCATCTACCAGTCCCCAAAAGTGTCCATCAGTGTAGCCTACAATATACCAGGTCCAACTGCTGAGAGGATGAAAGTACTTTATCTGCACAATAGAATTTTCTGAATTTTTAGCCTCTTCAATTGAGGGTAGCTTTGTCTCGATCTCTTTAGTTAGCAACTTCATTTTTTTCCTTTCTTAATTGATTAATCTATTAATCTTATCTTTTAGCGACATGTCATCTACATATCTTACAGGCATTATTATTGCCTTCACTTCTCCATCCTGGCAGACGAAGAGTGGATCTATTTTGCCTGCAGCTCTGTAGGTATCGCCCAATTCCAGCAAGAATTCATACTTTTTCAGAAATATTGCCAGCATATCTTTTACCTTGTAGATCCTGGCCTCCTTTTTCTTATCTCGTTTTAGGTAGAATGGTGTAATCTCAACTTCTTCAGATGCTGCCTCGACTTTATCAATTATCCTCAGAACATTTACATCTGTACTTTCAAATTTATCTCCAGTTTTAGAAATTGCTCCAACAAAGTTCAGTGGAATGTTGGCTGTGGACTTGAAGCTATTGTACTTTGAGAAAAACTCAGTGAATTCTTCTTCATTCATGATCAGCATAATGTATGTGTCAGAAACTGCGTAGTTAGAATCTTCCAGTGGTGATATTATTAGATTAGTACTTTTCCTTACAAGTGATGCGATTTTTACTCCATCAATCATTTTGCCTCAGCCTCCTTCTTCAAATCATCGAGTATTTCTTTTTCTTCCTCTGTTAGATTATTTCTGATCCAACTTACTTCATTTATTATCTCAAGATATTCTGTTAAGCCAACAGCATAGATTCCCCATCTAGGGTAGTTCAGATTTTGAGATTCGTAAACAATTACATTTTTCTCATCATCAGTTAGTACAGCTCGATGGATCTTTCCATCAGAACTTATATTTACAACTGCAGTTTTGCTATCAGCGTAGTCAAAATTCAAATTCACTTTTTTCAGCCTCCTTTTTTGAGAGCTAATCATTATTCCAAAAGTTTTATTATTATTCCAATTATGATCTCCATCGTCAATCCTCCTTACTCTTTTTCCGAAAGTTTTTGAGTTCATTCTTAAGTTCATCATCTACAATGTGAGTGTAGATCATCGTTGTGTTGAGCTGATTGTGCCCCAGTGCTTTTTGGACCATGCGAATGTTTTTAGTCTGACGCAGTAGGTCAGACCCGTAGCAATGCCTCAGCGTATGAGGTGAGATTTGCTTTTCTATTCCGGCCTTTTTAGCATACCTTTTGACCATGTCCTGCACGTATCTATTATCCAGCTTATTGCCCAATGTACCTTTACTCATTGCAGTGAAAACATATTCCAGTGACTTGCTAGCTTTTTCAGATTGCCTCTGCTTCCAGCTCTGCAACAACTCCAAATCTTCTTCCGGCAGCCACAAAATTCGATCTTTTGACCCTTTACCTTGAACTACTTTCAGCTGTCCTGACATTAGATCTAGATCTTTCCATCTTAGACTGGTAGCTTCCGACAATCTCAAACCAGCATCCAAAAATATCTTCAGCAGCAGGTGGTTTCTCTGTCCAGTGATGTATCTCGGATTGGGTTGTTCCAAAAGTCTTTTTTGTTCTTCTTCACTGAGTACATTTGGCAATTTTTTCTGTCTCACGATTTAGCCTCCTTTTTTATGCTATTTTGTGCAATTACTCGCTTTTCTTAACTTTTTCGAGTAGATCTACGTGAAATTTGATGCTTAGCTCTGTTGACTTAGAATTACGAGCTATTTTACGTTTTTCGATATTTTTCAGCTCAACTTACCAGCTCATTTTTTCCTTCAAACTGACAAATTCATCTCGACCAATTATTACATGGTCTACGAGCTGCACTTCCAAAATTCTAGCTGCTTCCGCAAGTTTCTCGGTAGTCTTTTCATCATCAAAAGATGGTGTAGGATCTCCACTGGGATGATTATGGACCACAACCAATGCCTTTGACAGACTTCTTATTGCCGGTGCAAAAACTTCTCTTGGAGAAAGTAGACTGTTGCTTATTGTCCCTCTAGTTATCAGCCGTTCTGACATTATCTCACTTTTTACATTCAGCAGCAAGATCCTGGCCTCTTCCTGTTCCAGAAACTGCATCTCCTTGAAGTAGTTGAATACGTCCAGTGGATTACCAATCTTATTGGTCTTTTTCTTTTCAGCTTTTAGGATCCTTCGAATTATTTCAGCTACAGCAGGTATTTGTTCACTCTTTACTTTTCCTATGCCTTTATACCTCTGCAATTCTTTACTGTAAGTTTTTAGAATTATTTCCTCCAGTGAGTTGTAATCTTGAAATAGTTCTACTGCAGCTGGCTCAGAAACTAACCTCCCCAGCAGCATTTGATCATCAAAATCTTTGTAATCATTCATATTTTTAGCACCTCTCCCTAGTTTAGAATGGTAGTTCATGATCCTCATTCAGCTCAGATTTGTGTTCTCTGTGGTATTTTTCGATCTCAAAAGCTTCTTCAGCTAGGTAGTCTTCAATTTCATCATCGTGAATTCCTACCTCTGAAAAGAAAGTCATCATGCATTCATTGTCCAACAGCAGACCGATCCTGTAGAAACTTATACTTTCCAGCTTGTATTCCTCAACATATTCCAGAGAACAGCCGAGCAGCCCATCATTTTCTGGGTTTAGTCCCAGCATTGAAAGATCCCTCAGGTTATCAGCTTTCTCCAGTACAATTACAAATCCGTCCAACCAACCCAGTCTGAACTGGTCCAGTGTTTCTCCATTCCGGCCCAGTGCTTCAAAGAGCTGCAGGAAGTAGTTTTTGATCCACTGCAGGTACTCCGCATTCAGTACTTCTGTGTTCTCTAGCAATTCCACATCTTCATAGCTTTTGATTATTCTCATTTTATCCACTCTCCTTTTTTAGTATAAATGAAACCTTAAGTTAAGAAGGTATCATTTTTACTATAATATATATTTATAGATATCTTTATAACAGGCTTAAATAAGTATTCTTCTCTAAAAATATAAAAGACCCATGCCCTCATCAAAAGGCATAGGTCATTATTAGTCTTAGTCTAGATGTTTTGCAATGTAGTGCTTTATGGCCAGATTTACGAGCTGAGTGTAGCTCTCAATTACATTTTTGTCTTTCAGAAGCTCCATCTTTTCCCTGACTGGCTTTTCCAGGTAGGTAGTAACCCTGGTGTGAACCTCATCAAAGCTTTTCTTTTCCCTTCGCTTTTTCAATTTCTCCTTCAAATCTAGATCTTTCTCTTTGTCTTTTGCTTTTGGCTTCTTTTTCAACTCTGGTTTATTATTTACCTTCACTTTTTTAGGCATCAAAAATCCCCCTTAGAATTTTAGTTTCACCTACTACAGCCGCTGGATCATCTCTTCAATTACCCGCTCAAACTGACTCAATGTTCTTGCCCTCCAACCTACATTCCGAAGTTCAGTCTGCTGCAGCTGTGAATTTGGTATTGCTGTATCTACTCCGATGTATTCCTCAAAGAAGAGATCCGGGTAGGTTCTTTTGTACTCTGCAAGCATTCTTTCAGTCAATTCTCTGCGATGATCCACTTTATTAGCCACTATTCCCAGAACTTCCAGCTTAGTTTCTGTCTCCAGCTGTAATTGTTTTATCTCCAGCAGGAAACTGATCAAGTTTTTTAGTGAAAGCTGCTGTGCTTCTGCAATGATTAGCAACTCATCACTGGCAATGTAGCCAGCTCTGGAAAGTTCAGTCAGACTGGGTGGATGGTCTAAGAGAACAAAATCATAGTTCTCCTTCAGCTTCTCTACTATTTCGGCCAGAGTGCTGCTGACACCAGTTTGTATTTCATCTACTCTAGCTGACCCGGATATGATTTTCTTATCTCCTTTGCCGGGCAGCTCAGTTACTACTTCTTCCAATGCTTTCTGGCCGGTTAGCAGATCCAAAAGATTACTATCCTCATTCTGGCTCAAGTTGATGTCAGTCAGGTCAGTCTGTGAATCAAGGTCCAGCATTACTATTGAATAGCCTGCATTGGCCAGTTCCTCTGCCATGACTGTGGTTAGAGTGGTTTTTCCAACTCCACCTTTCCGGTTAGAGATACTTATTACTTTTGGACCGAGCTTACTTTCAGCTTTAGTTGTTATTATTTTTTTAGGCATAGTTATTCCTCCTCTCCCTACATAGACCGTCTACGTCTACTGTTTACATCTACGTTTACTTTATTATTTTGTTAGGAGAAAAGTAGTAAAGAAACAGAAAAAGCCCTTAAAGCAGAACTGAAATCTCTGCCTTAAGAGCTCTTAATTATTCAATCTTATTATATTTTAGAAGTGATATGTTACTCCTAAACCATATGAAAATCCTTTACTGTATACATTTCCGTCATCTTCATCATCAATTTCCATATAGAGATAATCTAAGTTAGCATTGAAATCCCAGTTTTCAGCAAATGCTTTGCTGTACTTAACTCCAGCTCTATAGCTAACAGCATCTAAGTCATATTCTTCGTCAGCTGGTGTTTTGGGTTCATTTACAAAAGCGGCCCCACTAAACTTTTTACTCTTATCACCATTATAGATAGCTGCTCCACCA
>Ga0163227_100379_pt1 | contig 11455 bp, 10 predicted proteins | sample MSEWel2016_09_14_2_FD_113148 | JGI IMG/M metagenome (GOLD analysis project Ga0163227, IMG submission 113148) | Subsurface microbial communities from deep shales in West Virginia, USA - MSEEL Well Study Marcellus 5H_2016_09_14 ...
ACTTTTTTCTGATTCAATAAATATTAAACCTAGAGATGATATAGCAAAAAAATATATTAATAATTATTCAAATTATGAAGATCCTCTACAGGATTATCCAGATGTAGTTTTTTATCATAATTTGAAAGCAAATGAAAATGGTTATTGTGAAGTTGAATTAGTTAATAAACAAATAAAATTAGCTTTAAATTTAAAATATAAAAAGGAAAACTTACCTAACTTTGTGCAATGGAAATATTTGCAAGAAGGTACTTATGTAACGGCTTTAGAACCTTCTAATTGTAAAGTTGAAGGGCGGAAAAATGCTAGAGAAAATAATGAGTTAGAATTTATTGAGCCTGGAGAGACTAAGAGTTATTCTTTAGAAATTAGCATTATTGATAATATGAAAAGCAGAAAGGGAGTTTAATCTATAATGATTTATCTACCCCAAATTGATAAAAAAGCAACATGGGAAACAAAACCCAAAAAATGGAACTTTGAAAATGAAGAAATTTTAAAAATAGAAGCAGAAAAAGAAACTGACTTATTTAATGATCCAAATCGTACAATCAAAAAAAATAATTCTTCGAAATTATTATTTAACACTGAAGAAGATGACTTTATTTTTATATCTAAAGTAAAAGTAGATTTTAAAGATACATTTGATGCAGGTGTGTTGATGCTATATAATAATGAAGATTATTGGGCAAAACTTTGTTTTGAGTTTTCACCACAAAAAAAACCTACAATAGTTTCAGTTGTAAATAATAAACTATCCGATGATTGTAATTCAACTATAATTAAAGATAATGAAGTTTATTTAAGAATATCAAAAATGGGAAATGCTTTTGCTTTTCATTATTCTATAGATAAAGATCATTGGCATATGATAAGATATTTTTCTTTAGAGAAAATAGAAGACCTGAAAATCGGTTTTTCAGTACAATCACCAGTTGGAAATGGATGCATAGCATCTTTTTCACATATTGACTTTCTTAAGAAAAAATTAAGTGATATCAGAAATGGGAGTTAATATTTTTTGAAAATGTAATATTGAAACTATCATTTTAAATTTTATATTCGTTAAATTAATTTTCTGTTATTTTTTAATCAACACAACACAATATTAATTAAGGTGTATTCACTTAAAGTGCTGTCATCCTTTACCTGAAGGCTAGTTCAGCACTTTTCTCTTTTTTTATCGCCTTATAACACGCCTTATTGGATTTACTTTTTGTATTTAATAAGCTATAATGTATGCAATAAGCAAATATTTAAGGGGGGCAAAAAAAGATGAATAAAGTGGAGCCGATCAGGGATAAATCTAAAATAGAAGAGATAAAAAATGAGCTGCTGAAGGACAATTATAGAAATTACCTAATTTTTGTCCTGGGGATCAATACTGGACTAAGAATCGGAGATATGTTAAAACTAAAAGTTGAGGATGTTAGAAACCAGACTCACATTATTCTTAAAGAGCAGAAAACTGGAAAGTCAAAAAAATTCTTTATTAATTCCGTTTTGAGAAATGCGATTGATAAATACATATCCAATATGGCTGATCATGAATATCTTTTTCAGAGTCGGAACGGGACAAATCAGCCACTCTCCAGGAGCCAGTCTTATAGAATATTGAGTTCAGCAGGTAAGAAAGTTGGACTGGAAAGCATTGGTAATCACAGCACAAGAAAGACATTCGGATATTTCCACTATAAAAAATTTAAAGATGTGGCTTTGCTGCAGCATTTATTTAATCACTCTGCTCCAAGTGTTACTTTAGATTACATTGGAGTCAATCAGGATGTTATGGATAATTCGATGAAGAACTTTTCTTTATGATTTATTTTAGAAATTAATTTAAAACCAATGGAATATAAATATCATTTATTATTTGTTTAGAGAGATGAATGGGGAAAATATATAAGTTAACAATTAAAATAAAACTATTCTCAAAAGCAATGAGAATAAAAAAACTCCCTGAACACTTGAATTAATATTAAATCAAGTGTTCAGGGAGTTCAAATTAATAAAACTATTTTATTCGGTTATAATCTATTCTATAATATTCTGTTTCAAAATTGTTGAATATTTATAGAAAAATTTTAGATCATTTTTTTATCATCAATTATGTTTGTAATCATTTTTGCATTCTCAATATTTATATCTAGTATTGTAATAAAAGCTCTTGTTTCTATTAGAGTTTTATTTGTACCTAGGCCCAAAATTCTTACAAGCTCTAAAATCAACAGATTCAAGCTCATTAGTTCCAAATGCATTCCATGCACTTGGTCTGAAAATTTTGTCTTTGGATACATTATGCATCATTACAGGTATTCTTAACATTGAAGCCATAGTTATTAAATTATTTCCAATATGTCCATAACTGAATGAGCAATGATTAGAACCCCATTTTTCCATGACTGTATAAACATCTTTAAAAGCCCCTTCACCTGTTAATTTTGGAACAAAAAATGTTTTTGGCCAAGTCGGATCAGTTCTTTCTACAATAATTTTTTCAATTTCATCTTCAAGAGTAATTGAATAACCTTCAGCAATCTGTAGTACAGGCCCCAATCCTTTAACATAATTCAGTCTAATTGCAGTTATAGGCATCCCACCTTTAGTTTTAAAACTAGATGAAAACCCACCTCCTCTAAATGTAGACAATTTTCCTGAACCCCATTTTGTAGCATTTAAACAATTCTTAACATCATTTTTAGAAACTTCCCAATGAGGTTTTATAATTGATTCATTATCTTCACCCATTTCACCTGAACCATCTAATGCTGCAGCTCCTGAATTAGTTAAATAAATAAAACCATTCTGTAAATCTTCAGGTAATTTATCTTTACCAGTAACTCTTTTTATTGCTTCATTACTCCAAAAAGTTCTAACATCTGCAAAAACTTGGGCGGTTCCAGTTAATAAGTGTCCAAATAGCATAGACATCCCATTTAGACTATCATTTTCTGTAGCAACAACATAAGGTTGTCTAATACCTTTCCAGTCAAAAGAAGAATTAAGTGTTGCTTCCATAAAATCTCCATTAGGAAAATGATCTGTCCACTGCCTTTGTCCCTGAAAACCAGCTGCTATTGCATTATGCCCTTCTGCTTCTTCTTTATATCCCATTTCTTGTAAATTTTTATTGCCTGTCATTAAATCTTTAACTATTAGACTCATTTTAGCTACTGTTTTCCAGTTTTCATCTTTTTGTTCTCTAGTTTCTTGTATTTCTTTTGGATTCGGATCTTCCATTTCATCACAATTTTCTTCAATCCAATTTAATGCTTTTTCATATTCATCTTTATCATATATTTCTTTGTCAATTCTTCTAACTAATTCAGTCATATCAACATATTCATTTCTCATATCGAAATATTCTTGAAACATTTCGGGTTTAATGATTGATCCTCCAATACCCATGCAAACATTTCCAATAGATAAATAAGATTTCTTTCTCATAGTTGCTACAGCTAAACCAGCTCTTGAAAAATCAATTATTTTTTTAGTAACATCTTTAGGAATTGAATAATCGTCAGCATCTCTAACATTTTTTCCATAAATTTTGAATACAGGAATACCCTTTTGCTCACTAGTAGCAGTAGCTCCAGCTAAATAAACTGCTCCTGGTCTCTCACTTCCGTTAAATCCCCATATAGCTTGTGGTATTTGAGAATCCATTTCAATTACTTCTGCTGCGTAAGCCCATGCTCTTGTAATATTAATTATTACACCAACATTTTCCTTAGTAAATTGTTCTTTTACTCTCGCAGCTTCTGCTACACCACCAATAGTTGTCTCAGAAAAAACAACTTCAACTTTTTCACCACTGGGGTGCTTTAAATTATTAATTAATAGATTTCTTAAATTTTCAGCTTGTCTAAAAAGAGGGGGTTCAATTTTATTTCTAACCCCATTTCGTCCATCAACAATTAATCTGACTCCTATTTTAGGAAGCGAGCCTTCTAACCTAAAACCTTCTTTAGTATGTTTATAACACATTTATTAACCTCCTTAAGAATTATATCAGTTAAATTACACAGCATCTTGGTAATGAATTTATATATATAATTTAAATATTTTTATTTAGAAATTCTAAGCTTTTTCTCACTGAAGGGTTGGGATCATTTGTATATCCAAATCCAAGTTCTACAGCTAAAAACCCATTATATTCAGATTCTTTTAATTTCTCTAAGAATATTTCAAAATTTATATTACCTTCACCAGGAATTAAATGCTCATCATTTTCTCCAAAATTATCATCTATATGCCAGTGAACATCATATTTCTTTACTTTTTTAACTACATCAGATAAATTTTCTTTATTAACATTGAGATGTCCCGTATCAAGGCATAATCCTATTTTATCATTACCAAAATGTTCTACTATATCTATTCCATCTTCAGTAGTTAAAACTAAATCAGTTTCCATTGCATGAGCAGGTTCTATTATTAATTTAGTTTTATAATTTTTACTAAAATCTATAATTTCATCAAAACTTTTCATCATCGAATTATAAGCATTTTTTAAACCATCATCATATAAGCTGAATCCTGGACACAAACTAACATAAGGAGACTCTAATTTTTCTGCAACCTCTATATTATGCTTGATATAGTCAACACTACCTTCTCTAATTAATTTATTAGAAGACGCTAAATTAGTTGGATAACGAAACTGAGCAGGTATAAAATTTGATATTTTTAAATCAATATCATTTAAAAGTTTTCTGATTTCCTTTATTCTATTATCAGGCATATCTTCCCAGTAAGCATGAGGTCTCCCCCCCCATATTTCAACACCATCATATCCTGCTTTTTTAGTTCTTTTTATTGCTTCATCAAGACTATATCTGAAATAAACAAATGTTGATAAGCTAAACTTCATATATATCATCCTCCAAAATTTTTATTAATTATTTACATACCTATTAAGTCAAATGGTTCAAAACTAATTTTTACTTTAAAATCTTCAACTCTGTTTTTCAATTTAACTAATGTAGATTTTGATTCTGCATTATAATACCAACCCTCTTCTGATTTATTCCATTTATCATAATCTAAGAATTGTTTTATTTGATTATCATTAACTGTAACCCAATAAGCACCTCGTTCAGTATTAATGATATCTAAAACAATTTCTTTTACCTTAGAAACATATTTTCCTTCTTTATTAAAATTAATTTCTACACAATCACCTGGTATAACTGAAATATAATTTTTCAAAAAGAAACCATTTTCATTATCATTACTAACGCCATCATCTTCATATAATATAAAGTTATTTTTATTATCGGGCTGAATGATTATCTCATAAGAACTTATTTCATCATTATGCAAATCTTTCAAATCTTTTGTTCTTGGTATTATTGCCCCAGACTTAATAAACATTGGAATTGAATCAATATCAACATTATATTTAACCAGAGTTCCACCTTTATGTTTTTTTCTACTATTCCAATCGTACCAATCAGCACCTTCAGGTAAATATATTTCCTTTATTTTTTGGTCTTTCTCATAAATATTAGCAACTAATAATGAACTTCCAAACATAAAATTAAAACTTTCATCATAGACATTTATATCATTTTGAAATTCATAAAATAATGGTCTTAATATTGGTTCTCCAATTTTAGAAGCATTATAAAAAAGAGAATAAAAGTATGGAATAAAACTATATCTTAATAATATAGCCTTTTTAATATATTCTTTAATTGAAGGATACATCCATGGTTCTGTAACTGTATTATCATTATTACTTGAATGGATTGAAAATCTTGGCATGAAAATTCCATTTTGTACCCATCTTAAAAACAATTCTTTTTCTGGATGTGGACCTCCAAATCCTCCAATATCACATCCATTATTAGCAACTCCAGAAAGCCCCATTCCTAAAACAGTAGCTATATTATATTTTATAGTCTTCCACTCAGTATAATTATCACCTGCCCAAGTTGAAGCATACTGCTGAATTCCAGAAAAACCAGATCTGTTAACTACAAATGGTCTTCTATTTGGATATTTTTCTTTAAGATTGTCATAAGCTACTTTTGCCATTAGATTAGGCAAAACACTTTTTATTGCTTTTGCTTTGATTTTTTTACCATCAAAATCACAAATAGCATTTTCATCAGATATTTCAAATTCACAATTATCATTCCATATAGATTTAATTCCATATTCTAAAAGATTTTCATTCATTTTTTGTTTCCAAATTTTTCTCCCAGATTTAGAAGAAAAATCAATAAATGAACCTAAACCTCCCCACCAATAATCAACATATGGACTACCGTCTTTCATTTTAATAAAGGCATTATTAGCTTCATAGTTATCATAATGAGGGTGATCTTTTAAAATACCTGGTTTTACATTAGGAGAAATCGGAGTTCCTTTATCATTCATCTCTTCTATAAAATTTTCGGGTTTTTTAAATCTTTTTTTATTCCATGTATAAACATATCTTTTACCATTATTTCTAACCGTATAACCTGAAGATAAATGAAAAAAATCTATAGGAATTCCTTCTTTTTTATTTTTATCAATAAATGTCAAAATAGCATCATCACAATTTTCTTCTAATTCAGCATAATACATTGTTGAACCGATGTAGCCTAATGTAGATAATGGAGGTAAAGTGGTCTTACCTGTTAAATCTGTATAACGCTTTACAACATCTTTAATTTTTGGTCCATTAATAAAAAACCAATCAATATCTCCACCTTCTGCCATAAAATAACTATAACGGTCATAATAATTGTTTCTTTCTTGGGCAAGATTAAATTCTGATTCATAAGTGTTGTTATAAAAAATCCCAAAAGCTTTTTTGCTTCTCCTATTTAATTTTAAATAAAAGGGAATATGTTTATACATCGGATTAGTTTTTTCTGCATCATACATATAAGCATCTTTAGGATTTAAATTTATTTTTTCATATTTTTTATTTAAAGTACCAGTTTGTTCTCCAAATCCATAAAAGTAATCATTATATTCATCAATTTTTGAATAATGGTAAAATTGATTTTTTTCATTTAAAAAATAAGCTTTCCCTTTAAGATCACTATAAATAAGGTTATTTTCATGATCATAAATTTTAAAATGAAATGGATTTTTAATAACTTCTAACTTTAAATTTTTACTTATGAATAATAGTTTATTTTTATCTTCTTTATATTCTAAATTCAAAGGTTTAATTTTTTTTCTTTCTTCCCCTAAAAAATCATCAAATCTGTCTTCCCAAGCTGTCTTATTTAATATATAAGACTCTTCGGGAAATTTATTATTTATACTTGCTCTTATTCTACATATATTATTTGTCAAAAAGACTAACTTAAAATAAATAGAATTTGTTTCGATTATATAACCTTCATCAATTTTTATTATTTTTTTAAATTGTTCTGCTTTTTTCATATTAACACCTATCCTTTCAACCCTGTAGATAAACCCCCACTAACAAAATATTTTTGGAAAACAAAATAAATTATTAATAAAGGAAATATCCCAATAACCCCCATTGCCAAAATACTGTTCCAATCTACTGTGTATTGACCCATTAAGTTTGAAATAGCTAATTGAATTGTATATTTTTTAGGATCGCTTAATACAATTAATGGCCATAAATAGTCATTCCATCTCCACATAAATGAGAATATTGTTAAAACTGCAATTACAGGTTTAGACATTGGAATAATTACCCTTGTGAATATATTCCATTCAGATGCACCATCCAGATAAGCTGCCTCAATTATTTCATCTGGTATTCCCAATATATATTGTCTCATAATGAAAATACCTGTTGGTGATGCTGAGGGTGGAATGATTATACCAAGAAGTGAGTTTGCCATTCCTAATTTAGTTATAACTCTAAAAATGGGAATCATTATAACTTCAAGCGGAATCATTAAAGTTGATATAAATAACATTAAGAAAAAACTTCTCCCAATAAAATCGAATTTAGCTAGTGCATAACCTGACATAGTATTTATTAATACTGTCAAAAGAGTAGCTGAAACAGCAACAATTGTACTGTTAATAAAATATCTAATAAAATTTCCTTTTGATAAGACAATAATAAAATTTTCAAAAGTGAAATTATTTGGAAGAAGAGTCGGAGGAAAATTATATAATTCATTAATATTTTTAAATGATGAAATTACCATCCACAATAGTGGAAAAATACAAAACATCATAAAAAATATAATAATAATCCATTTTAACACTTTAAAAAAGCTTGACCTGATCATTGAATTTTTCCTCCCTTACTAATCTTCATGATTATAAAAGAAATTATTGCAACAACTATGAATAATAATACTGACATAGCACTAGCATAACCTAGTTTACTACTGATGAAACCAATCTCATAAATATGTTGAACTATATATGTTGTTGCATTAACTGGGCCTCCACCTGTTAAACTTACAATTAAAGGAAATGTTTTTAATGTGTCTATTATTGATAATATAATTACCAAGACAGTAGTCGGCTTTAACATTGGGAGTGTAATGTATATGAATTTTTGGAAACTTGATGCTCCATCAATATCCGAAGCTTCGTAAAGGGATTCATCGATACTAATTAAAGCAACAAAAAATATAACCATAAAATAACCAAACCTTGACCAAACAGTTACCATAATTGTTGAAAAATTAGCTCCAAATTTGCTTAACAAAAATGAAAAATTATCAATACCTAAAAGTGATAATATATAATTCATTAAACCAAAATGATCACTTAAAAACCACTGCCATAACAAACCTGCTATTACAAAAGAAATCATAACTGGCAAATAATAAATCATCCTTAAAAAACTAACAGTCTTTTTTAAGGTAGTTAATATCAAAGCCATTCCTAGACTAATAATATATATTAATAAGACTACTAAAACTGTATACATGATTGATCTAATTATTACATTTATAAATTGTTCATCATGAAATAAGCTTATGAAATTACTAAAACCTACAAATTCTGCTGGATTCAAACCATCATATTTAGTGAAAGAATAATAAAAACCCATAAAAGCAGGTATAATTACAAAAGTTGTAAAAATTATTAAGTTAGGTAATATATATAAATAAGGAGCTACTTTTGATCTTTTCAATTTTCCTCCTCCTTTTAATAGAGCTGGGTATTAATACCCAGCTCTATTATTAATAAGATTTAGTTGATTTATCTTTTATAAATCAGACATAATATCTTCTGCCAGACTTTTTATTTTGTTCATTCCTTCTTCAGGATCTCTATCTCCAATTAAGACTGATGCAATAATTGACCTAAAATCATTATACAAGGGAGCCATTACTTTTTGATATGCCCAATCATGAGAAGTTCTTGGATGAATATTTTTAAATTGTTCTGCAAAAACATTCATTTTTTTATTATTTTGAGCATAGCTAGGTTCTACATTTAGATTAGAAGGTAGACCATAAATTGATTCAACCCATTTTTGTTGTGTTTTAGCTTTTGAAACATAAAGCATAAACTCTTTGGTTACTTTCTCTATATCATTATCTAAACCTTCAAACCCTAATAAAAATTTACCTCCTCCTAAAGAAGTATGATTTTCTTTATTTTCATTTTTATATGGAAATGGCATAACTCCCCAATCAAAAGATAGATTATTATAATTTCCTACCATCCAACTTCCACACATATGAATTGGATATTGTCCCGTTCTAAATAAATTATTGGGATCAGTATTTCCAATCCAAGTGCTTGAATCCAAGATTTTTTCATCTGCAAGATATTTGAAATACTCTAGTGATTCTACTGCTTCTTTTTGATTAATAATTACTTCTGAGTAATCTTCATTAAATATTTGTCCTCCAAATGAATATAATAAAGTGCTGAATCTGTGAGGTGAATAATCCCAAACTAGTCCATATCTAGTATTTTGTGATTCAATAACTTTATTTACATTTTCTTCCCATTCATCCCATGTCCATGCTTCGTCATAAGAATCTGGGACTTTAACTCCAGCTGCATCAAATAAGTCTTTGTTATATATCATACCATTTACTGTACCTTCCATTGGAACAGCAATAACTTTGTTATCTGAAGTATAATATTGAGCAAGCATTGGAGCAAAAGTATTTGTAAAACTTTCAACACCACCAACCTTCTCTGTTATATCAAGAGCTACATTAGTAAATTCTCCAACCTTTGAGTCAGTAGTTCTTGCCATTGCAGGTGGTTCTCCAGCAGAAACCATGGTCTTAATTTTATCATTAATACTTCCATAAGGGATTTCAATTAAATTTAATTCATACTCATCATAATTGTTTTCATTTTTAAAATTATCCCATATTTCTGTAAAAGTCTCAGTCTCTACTTCTGCATCTGAAAACCAAACTATATCAACATTCTTCACATCACTTGCACCTACAGAAATCGATATCAAAAGAAGACCCATTGTTAAGAGCAAAACTAAGTTTAGTGGAATACTTTTTTTCATTTTTATCCTCCTAATTATTTTTTATATGGTGAATCAAATTTAATTAACCCCTCCTTTTATAATATTTTTAAAATTCAATCAAAATTATTAAAGAATTGATAATTTTCTAAAGTCAAATTCCTAGTAGCAACAATATGCTCTCTCATCCTTTTCCCAGCTAATTCCTCATCTCTCAGTTTTATTGATTCTAATAACAATAAATGCTGTTCATGTGCCTCTTCCTGACTTCCAGGAATACTTTCAGACATTTTATTTATTCTTTTTATTTGATACATATAGTTTTCTAAAATGGAATTTAATCTTTCATTATTTGACCATTTCCTAATATTTTGATGAAATTTGTAACCTATATCTGTCTTATCTTTTATGGTCATCCCTTTCCTATTAAATTCATTAGTAAAATGTTCGATAACTTTTTCAGGCATCATTTTTGCAGCAATTCTAGCTGCAATACCTTCAAGTGCTTCTCTAATCTGGAAAATTTCTAAGGCATCTTTAAAAGTAAATGGTTTAATAAAAGCACCTTTATTCGCTTGTATCTCTACAAAACCTTCGTGTTCTAATTTTTTTAAAGCGTCTCTAACTGGTGTTCTGCTACATCCTAATTTATTAGCAATTTCTTGCTCTGATAATTGTTCTTTATCATTAAATTTTCCATTTATTATAGCCTTATGAAGATAATTGTATACTCTAGTAGACCAATTAGTTTTTTTATTATCCATTTGAATCTCCCCTTGACTTTATTGTATACAATCATTATATCATTGTATACAATAAAGTCAAGTAATTTTCAAAAAATTTAATTATTTACTTATTAATAAATCATCTTTTAAGTTAATTCACTGAGAATCTGTGTTTAATAAATCATATTAAAGCTTATCCAAGATTAGAAGGGCTGTCTCATATTTCTATAGGATTATCTCCTTACAAAATAAGAGAATTTGTTGTTAATAATAATTCATATGAAACAAAAAAGTGATTTTGATAAGCTAACTAAACATTTACCAAAATCAAAAG
>Ga0163227_100385_pt1 | contig 11308 bp, 11 predicted proteins | sample MSEWel2016_09_14_2_FD_113148 | JGI IMG/M metagenome (GOLD analysis project Ga0163227, IMG submission 113148) | Subsurface microbial communities from deep shales in West Virginia, USA - MSEEL Well Study Marcellus 5H_2016_09_14 ...
CTGTTGAAGATAATAAGGAAATTAAAAGAAGAAGTAAAGTCTAAACTAAAAATTGCTGAAAATAGAAGATCAGAAGTGAAGAGAAGGAAGAGTAAACTCACTGAAGTAGAGTGGAAACTGAGAAATATGAGAGCTACAGCAGTAAAAATAAGAGATGAAGAACTGACAGTTGAAGAGGAAAAAGAACTACAGGAGTATTTTAACTATCTAAAAACTGAGGTAAAGAAATGTGAAGTTTTAAGTTAAGCTAATCATAAAATTTTATAATATTTTTACTGTCTACTTGACAGGAACATGTTCATCTTTACAGTTATTTAATTAGATTTATCTGCCAGCTAGAAAAGTGTGATTTTAAATAAAGAGTTAAATCTCAGCATTTAATTTAAAATGCTGGGATTTTTTTATATACTCAGATGAGTGTGATATAATAATCTAAAGAATGAAAAAAGGATGGTGGCCTGAATGCAAAAACTTCCGCTGGGAATCAGTGATTTTAAAGAAATAAGGAAAAATGACTATTATTTTATTGATAAATCATTGTTTATCAAAGAAATAATTAACGAGGATGCACAGGTAATACTGCTGCCTCGTCCTCGTCGTTTCGGTAAAACCTTAAATATTTCAATACTCCGCTATTATTTCTCAATTTCAGAAGCAGACTGGTCATTATATCAAAATCTCAAAATAGCAGCGGAAAACGAAAAATACCTGCAGGAATTTGCAAAGTACCCACTCATTTATCTGACATTTAAAGGCCTTAAGGATCTCACATGGGAGGATTCACTTAAAAATATAGAAGATATTATCGCAGCTGAGTATCAAAGACATGATTATCTGCTGAAAGAAGGCATTTTAACTGAAGCAGAACGGAAAGTCTATCGGGAAATTATAAATCTAGAAGCTGAAAAAGTTCACTATCAAAAAGCTCTGCTCCGGTTGACTGAGTATTTGGAGCGCTATCATGATCAAAAAGTAATAGTTTTAATTGATGAATATGATCAGCCAATTCAATCAGGTTATCTCAATGATTACTATCCTGAGGTAGTAAATTTTATGCGTCTGTTCTTAGAAAATGGTCTTAAGGATAATGCAAGCCTCCATAAATCAGTTCTAACTGGAATTTTAAGAGTTGCTAAAGAAAGTATTTTCTCAGGTCTAAACAATCTGGTAGTTAATGATATTTTTACAGAAAAATATAATCAGTTTTTTGGACTTCTGCCTCAGGAAGTGGAAGCAGTTTTTAAAGAATATGATCTGGAATATAAATTGAAAGAAATAAAAAACTGGTATAATGGCTATAATTATGGAGGCCAGACTATCTATAATCCCTGGTCAATTATCAACTGCCTTTATTACCAGGGAGAAATAAAACCTTACTGGGTCAACAGCAGCGGCAATGAATTAATTAGAGAACTGCTGCTTAAGGGTAATGAAGATTTAAAAAACAGCCTGGAACTTTTAATTCAAAACCAGAGTATAGAAAAAAAGATTGATGAGAATATAGTTTTTGCAGAAATCGAAAGTAAAAGCAGTTCAATCTGGAGTTTTTTACTATTTAGTGGTTACCTCAGTATAGTTAGCAGTCGGAGAGAAAGAGGAAGACTTTTTGCTGAACTTGAAATTCCCAATCAGGAAATAAAATACATTTATGAAGAAATATTTTTGGACTGGCTGGAAGAAAATATCGGTAGTCAGAAGCTCTCATTAATGCTAAATGCTTTAACAGAAGGTGATGTAGAAAGCTTTGCTCAAATATTTAGGGAATTTACCATAAACAGTTTGAGCTATTTTGATACCTCAGGTAGTGAAGCAGAAAAGGTTTATCATGCCTTTGTGCTGGGACTATTACTTAACTTAAGAGATAATTATCAGGTGAAATCCAATCGCGAAAGTGGTTATGGACGCTATGATATAATGATTATTCCTGATGATAAAAATAAGCTGGGGATCATTATTGAATTTAAAAAGATAAGTCAATTTAGCAGTGAATCAAAAAAAGAAGCACTCGATTCGGCTCTGCAGCAGATAGAGGAAAAGAATTACCAGGCTGAACTTAATTCTCTGGGGATTAATGATATTTTAAAATTGGCTGTTGTCTTTTCCGGTAAAGAAGTAGAAGTTAAAAGTGGTGACAGTGATGAAAAAGTTGAGCAGAAGCATTTCTGATTTTGAAGAGCTGAGACAAAATAATTATCTTTTATTATTAAACCACCTCTAACCAGGTGGTTTTAATTTTTCCGGAAATAAAAAAAATCCAACAACGTCACAAAAATAACTTGACATATTCACTCTGATATGGCATAATATTAATCAGTAACAATTATTAATATCAATCAGACAAATTAATTCAAACTATACAGGAGGTACATATTATGTCATTAGTAGGAAAAGAAGTATTACCATTTAAGGCAGATGCCTATCAGAACGGAGAGTTTCTGGAGGTTACACATGAGGATTTAAAGGATCAGTGGAGTGTTGTTGTCTTTTATCCGGCTGACTTTACCTTTGTCTGCCCGACTGAATTAAGTGATTTGCAGAGTGAATATGATAACTTAAAGGAGCTGGGAGTTGAGGTCTATTCTGTTTCCACAGATACCCACTATACCCATAAAGCCTGGCACGATAATTCTCCCACAATTTCTGATATCGAATTTGTGATGGTCGGAGATCCTTCTCACACTTTATCTAAAAACTTCAATGTTTTAATCGAAGAAGAGGGACTTGCAGACCGTGCCACCTTTATCATCGACCCCGATGGAGTTGTGCAGGGAATAGAGATCAATGCCGGTAACCTGGGCCGTGATGCGAGTGCAATTGTGAGCAAAATTAAAGCTGCTCAGTATGTGCGCAATAACCCCGAGGAAGTCTGCCCGGCCAAATGGCAGGAAGGAAGTAAAACCCTAAAGCCAGGACTGAACCTTGTCGGTAAGATTTAAGTCACCTGCGAAAAGTTTTTAATAAAATTTTGTTTTAGCAAATTTTAGAGCTAAATGCTAAACATTAATTAAGGAGAAGGCAGCTGCATTATGTGGCTGTCTTTTTTCAATGCAAAAAAAGACCCCACCTTAAACTTAAGGCAGGGTCGTTAGATAGGATAGGAGTAGTTATATGGTAAATTTTATTTTAGTTATTTAAGAAATCTTTAAATTCTTCACTTTTATTTTCAAGTTCCGGTAATTCTTCTCCTTTCTCTTTTTCTCCCAGTACGAGCTGATCATTAACTACCAGTAAATCAAGCTCTTCAGCTTCGGCAAAGTCTTCTAAATCTGATCTGGTCTTTTCAATAATTAAATTAGTATAAGTTTTATTCAATTTTTCCAGATTTTCTTCCTTATTTTCGCCTTCAGCAAGCTGTTCTTTGTCAGCCTGATAGTCGGCATAAATTTCCTTAGTTTCAGGATGAGCGGCAATCAGCTCTTCAAACTCAATCATTCCAGCATTTCGATCAGCACTATCAGGAGCAGTATCTTTGGCAGCAGATTCAGTCTCTGCTTCAGTCTCTGCGTCTTGACTTTTGCCGTCAAGTTCCTCGGTTTCCTGAACAGTGTTCTCTTCAGTCAACTCTGTGCTGACATCACTTTCAGTCTTAACTTCTTCTTCGGGCTGCTCACTCTTTTCTAAATCAGAACTTTCCTCTTTCTTTTCAGTAATCTCAAATTTGTCATTGGGATCCTCAGCACTCTTTTGATTTTGAGCATAGATCACACCTGTAAAAATAATCAGTACTATTAGGCCAAAAGTTAATATCTTGCTTCTGTTTTTCATAGCTAATCATCCTTTCTTTTTTTGATAATAATTTTTAAATGAGTGATTTGACAAGGGGAGAACTTTTTTCTTTCGATCACCTCTTGCAACTAATATGATAGCAGTAGTTTTTAATGAAAGTATGAGCATAGTTTGAATTATTATTTAAGCTTTAAGATATTTTATAGAAACTTCAGACTGTGAAGCAAACACCCACAATCAAATTGACTAAAGAGGGCAAATAATATAGTATTATAATTGAAATGAGTGAAAAAAGGGGACTGATAGTTATGCGGAGAGCGACATTGTTTTTGGCAGTTTTTTTAATTTTTTGGTCACCACTGCTTCTGGCAGAAGATGACCCGAGTATCGAGTTAAACGGCAAGTCAATAAATTTAGAAGATGATGAGCAGATAATGGAGCTTAAAAATGAAATTGAAAAAAAGAGTGAATTAGAAAAAGATATGATAGTCGGCAGTACTGTAGTTTTTTTAAACGGCAGCGAAGATCAGATTAGAAGTAGTGAGAGTAATCTCGGAAATTTAATTACCGATGCAATTTTAGCTGAAGTTAATGCCGAGCTGGCATTTATCAACAGCAGGACTATCAGCAGGTCAATTGATAAAGGTTTAATCAGTGTCAGGGATGTTAAGGAAAGTATTCCGGCCAAAGATGAAGTAATTGTTAAAAAAATTAAGGGCTCAGCCCTGCTTAAAAGTCTGCAGCATGCAGTTTCTAAGTATCCTGAGACAGCCGGCTTTTTTCCTCAGCTGAGCGGAGGCAGAATTATTTTTGGCTGGAATTCAAATTTTGAAAATGATATTGTAAGGGCTGAAGTGAATTCAAAGCTCATTCGAGGTGAAGAATACTATTTAATTGGCACCAATGATTCGCTGGCTGCTGGAGGAGACGGTTTTGAAGAGTTTAAAGAGGCAGAAGAGGTTGAAAATGCTGGCCGGCTGGATGAGATTTTAATTGATTATCTGCAGCAGGAAGAGATTATAGATAAAGTTGAGATGGGTCGGATCATTCCCCTGCGGAGAATAGGAGGAAATTTAGTCTATCGGGTCGAGCAGGGAGATTATCTCTACTCAATTGCCCAAAAGTTTTCGACTACTGTTGAAGGAATTATGAAGGCGAACGGAATTGAAAATAGAAATTTAATCTATCAGGGTCAGGATCTAATTATACCCGGTTTAAGGTGAATTTAATATGAAATTAAATTTTGAAAAAAACACATTTTTTACTAAACTAATTTTTAGATTTCTGGTGATTACGATGATTGTGATTTTGATCTTTGGTTTTTCGGTAATCACCTATTTTAAAACATTTTTTGTAGAACAGAAAGAAGCTCAGATCAATAAAAACAGTAAGGCTGTAATTGATTACCTGGCTGATTCGAAGGCCGAAGAAAACAAACAGGAAATTGTTAACTGGTTGAGCATTATCGGTGAGTTAAATGACGGACATGCCTGGCTGATCAACGAGCAGGGGGTCCTGGAGTTTAGCTACCCTTATTCCTTTGATGAGGAGCGAACTTTTTCCGGTTATGAGACCATTTTTGCGGGGAATACAATTTCCCGGGAGGTGGACACCGCAGACTTTGAGCTGACAATGCTTTTTGTGGGGATGCCGGTTAAATATCAGGATGAAGTTATTGCCGGCCTGCTGGTCTTTACCCCAATTGATGAGATTAATTCAATTATTGAACATATAGTAGGGATTATGGTCTATATTTCACTTACTGCTCTGGTCTTTATCCTCTTTATTTCCTATTATTTTTCCCGCTCTCTGGCCAACCCGCTGCACAATATGGGGCTGGTGGCTGCCAGGATCAGTCAGGGTGAATACGGTAAAAAGGTAGAGATCAAAGAAAAGGGAGCCAGTAAGGAGATCAAGCTGCTTTCGGAAAGTATCAACCTGATGTCCGAAAAACTGGAGCAGACGATTAAAAGCCTGGCTGAGGAGAAAAATAAGCTGAAACATGTCTTATCCGGGATGGAAGAAGGGATAATCGCCGTCAACAGCTCGGGCAGAATTATTCTGACCAACCAGTCGGCAGCCAGCTTATTTGGTTTTGAAGAAGAGCTTCAGGCTAAAAAGATCAGTGAGCTTCAACTGTATCCTGAGGTGACTGAAGTTTTTGAGCAGATCATCAGCAGAGAGGAAGCTGCCCAGGAGCAGCTGATTATAAGTAAGGAAGATACAAATCAGTATTATCTGGTCCACTTTACAGCAATTCACCTGGAGGACGGGAACTTCTGGGGTGGGGTGGCAATCTTCCATGATATTAGTGAGCGCTACCGCTTTGAAAAACTGCAGCGGGAGTTTGTAGCCAATGTCTCTCATGAGCTTAAAAGTCCCCTCTCTTCCATCAGAGGCTCGGTCGAGATTCTGCTCGATGGCATAATCGAGGATCCGGCTGAAAAGAGAGAATATCTAAAGATGATTTTAAGGGAGAGCAGCAGCCTTTCTCACCTGATCGATGAGACTTTAACCCTGGCTGAAATCGATGCCGGTGGGGTTGAGTTAAATAAAGAAGAGATTTCGGTCAAAGACTTTTTCGAAAACTTAAGGGTCTTTTTTAAGAATATCAAAAAAGATGAGCAGAGTCTTAAAATTGAGGTGGAGCCCGAGCTGAAAGTCCGGGCAAATCGCGAAAAATTGAGGCAGGTTTTAGTCAACCTCTTAAGTAACAGTGTTAAGTATTCAGCAGAAACGGGCAGGATTAAACTAAAGGCCGAAAAAGAGGCCGGCCAGGTTAGATTTTCAGTTGCAGATAATGGGATTGGAATCCCGGCAGCTGAGCAGAAGAATATCTGGGAAAGATTTTATAAAGTAGATAAGGCAAGAACCCCCGGTGAGCGTAGCAGCGGCCTTGGACTGGCAATCGTCAAGCAGATTGTCAATGAACACCAGGGAGAGGTTTTTTTAGAAAGCAGCGAGGGAGAAGGTTCAACCTTCAGCTTTACAATTCCGGCAGCAGAGGCTTAAATTAATTGATTTTTCACTTTCATCATATTTTCATCACATAGATTTGATAAATTAATAACTGAGGTGGTGGAGTTAATGGGAAAAAATAAGATTTTGATTATAGATGATGACCAGCAGATCTGTAAGATTCTCCGTGATTACTTTAACTACGAGGAGTTTGAGGTTTTTGTTGCCCATGACGGCAGAGAGGGTCTGGAAAAAATAAATAACTTAGAGCCTGATGTAATTATTTTAGACCTGATGCTGCCCGAGAAAAATGGTCTCGATATCTGCAGGGAGCTGAAGCCCCACAATCAGATTCCGATTATTATTTTGAGTGCTAAAAATAGAGAAAATGACCGGATTAAGGGACTGGAGCTCGGGGCAGACGACTATGTGACCAAACCTTTTAGTCCCCGGGAAGTTGTGCTCAGAACTAAAAATCTTCTCCGCAGAACAAAGAGTGAAGAAAATAAGGAGCATTTAGAATTTCCCGGTTTAATTATCAACCAGGAGCAGAGGCTGGTCGAGGTTAAGGGAGAAGAAGTTTCTCTGGCGCCGAAGGAGTTTGATTTACTCTGGCAGCTGGCATCTTCCCCAAAGACTGTTTTCAGCCGGGAAAAACTCTTAGAGCTGGTCTGGGAATTTGACTACTATGGTGGAATCAGAACTGTGGATACTCACATTAAATCGATCCGCAATAAGCTCGGTGCAGAGGTCGGAGAGTATATTCAGACTGTCTGGGGGATCGGCTATAAGTTTGTTGATTGATAAAATAAGCTGCCTGATAGCAAAAGGTGGCTATATTTTTTAGTTAAATTAGATAATTTTGTAAATAATGCTTAAAATTACAAGCAAAAAGTGTTATAATAAGTTGAAGCCAACTTAAAATTGAGTAAAGACAAACTTAGAGAGGAGCAGCAGATGAATAAGGTGGAGCCGATCAGAGATAAAGCTAAAATTGCCGAGCTGAAAAAAATTCTGAGAGAGCAAAGTTACCGCAACTATATTCTTTTTGTGCTGGGGATTAATACGGGCTTAAGGATCAGCGATATGCTGAAACTAAAGGTTAAAGATGTGCGGGGTAAAACTCATATAGTTCTTAAAGAGCAGAAGACATCGAAAAACAAGCGCTTTTTGATCAATGCCAACCTGCGCCAGGAGCTTAAAGATTACATTAAAGGAATGGAAGCAGAGGAACATCTATTTCAGAGCCGGATTGGGAAGAATAAGCCCTTAACCCGATTTCAGGCCTACAGGATTTTCAGTGAGGCAGGACGCAAAGCAGGGCTGGAAAGTATTGCCTGCCACAGCACTCGGAAGACTTTTGGTTATCACCACTACCAAAAGAATAAGGATGTGGCCCTGCTGCAGAAACTATTTAATCATTCTTCTCCCAGTATTACCTTAGATTATATCGGGATTACCCAGGATATTATGGACCAGTCGATCGAAAAGTTTTCGCTTTAGATTTAAAGAATAGAAATTTCATCTGCTAAGTAAAACAAAATATTTAGAGGACTATTGTAAAAAAGATAAATAAGTAATACAATTATATACAACCTGGCCGGTAATAACAGAAACTCTTCATATGCTCAGTTTTTCAACAGAAGTACAGCTAGATTTTTTAAACTGGCTGGACCGAGGTGGGTTAAGAGTTTTGAACTTTGATCAAAGTATTTTAAAGCGGGTAATAGATTTAACTAAAAAATATAATGATTTACCTGTTGATTTACCTGTTGATTTACCTGTTGATTTTGCTGATGCTTTGCTGTTAGCAGTAGCAGAAAAAGAAGATATTAAAGACATTATTTCCATTGATTCTGATTTTAATGTTTATAAAACAGAAAATGGTACTTTTTTAAATAATATTTTCATCAGTAGTTAAATTTAGATCATAATCAGCTTTAAATAAAGAGGGTGTGAATTATGCTGTCTGAAAATACAGATATGCTTAGCAGTAAGCTTGAGAACCTGGAAGAATATATTAATAATCTGGATGAGTATAGAGAAATAGATTCTGAAAAAATAATGAAAGATAAATTGATTTTCAGATATTTAACAAGAACATTGTATTTGGCTGTAGATACTATGCTGGATATCGGCTGTTATATTATTGGTAGCGAGCGGCTGGAGAATCCAGGTGATAACAGTCAAATTATTAAAATTTTGGTTGAAGATAATATTATAAAGGAGAATGAAGATGATTATATTGAGCTTGCTGAATTTAGAGATTCAGTTGTAGTTGATACTATAGAGATAGATCCTGAGGTTTTACTGAGAATCATTAAAGAAAATTTAAGTGACTTAAAAGCTATTTTCAGGTGGTATAAGGAATATATGGATTAGAATTGTAGACCGGTTGTATAATTATTTTTCATTCCATAATGATTTAATGATATAATATATTTAGCTAATTATGGAATTTGAAAAGAGGAGGCAATAATTATGAATCTTAATTTGACTATACCAGATGATATTTATCTGGCAATGAAAATTCCAGATAAAGAGAAGAAAAATGTCTTATTAAAAGAACTAGCTTTGAGCTTATACGAACAGGAGATTCTTTCTTTTGGAAAAGCAAGAGAACTAGCAGGATTGAGTAAGTGGGAATTTCATCAACTGTTAGGAGAAAGAAAAATTGAACGACATTATTCGATGGAAGATTTGAGAGAGGATATAGAGTATGGTCAAGAATAAATTCTAAATTATATAATTATATTGATGAGAGATATAATTAAAGCCTTCAATTCAGGGCGGTGAGATCATGGAAAAGTTATTTCTAATTTGCTTCTAATATTCTTTTAAAGTATTTTTAATCCAGAGCTGCTATTATATAATTAAGCTAAAAGAAATACAGTTTATCCCCTTTTTGAAGCTGCTGTAGAGAGCAGCTATAACATAGATTTAAAGTACTAGATACTTTTCTCCTTGTTTTTACCGCCCTTTTCCCGGGGCGGTTTTTTATTTATTAATCTCATTTTAAATGATATAATACTTATATACAACAAATAATACCTATAGTCTTTATTTAGACCTTAAAGGGGGGCAAAATGGAAAAGAAAACACTATCCCAAAAACTTTATTTTATGGAAGGAATGTTAGTCGATAAGATTTCCAGTCTGCTGGATTTAAGAAAATCAGAAGTAGAGGATTTTATTAAGCAGCAGGATAATTTTCAGATTAAAAATGGGCAGGGAAACTATGAGTTTAGATTATTGAGAGAAGGAGCAGGTTCAAAATACAGTCATGGTAATTATATAGAATTTTTTAATTCTGTTTCTGGTCAGTGGACTGCTATGCATGATTTTGATAAATATTTTAGAATAAATGGATTGGTTGATCTGCCAGATATGAGGGTATTCTTAGAATATTTTTTTGGAGCAGCAAAAAAAAGTAGTGATCACAAAAATAGTTTTATTTTTGATTTTGAACTCAAGCCTAAAGAAGTGGATGAATATAAAAATGAGGTATTTCTGCTTTCAATTTATGACGTTAAAGGTGGTCTAAATTTCAATTTTTTTAATGATCAAACTAAAGATAATCCAGCAGAATTATCAGAGTTTGAGATTGAAACCATTGAGTTTTTCTTTATAGCTTTAATTAAAAATGCTGCTAATTTTGTTAGAGAAAATGAACTTCAGATTAAGGATTTTTACGATACAATTTATGATCCACCATGTATTTACGGATATCAGAACAATGAAGCCTTTTTTAAAAGTTTTGATAATAGGGATGATTTTGATCTTGAGCGCCGAGAATTAGAAAAAGAGATGAACAAAGAAATAGAAATTATAGGTGAGAAAAATATTCCAGCAGCTCAAATGATTGCTCAGGCCAATCAGGAGGTTCAAAACTATGAGCTGACAAAATTGTATGAGAAAGTCTATATTAACATTGGAGATGTGATATTGGATAATAGATTTATCCTCAGAAAATACCCTGAGATCTATAAAGTTCTGCATGACCTGACAAAATACTGCCTTCTGGTTAATTTATTTTTAGATTCAGATAAAGATTTAGCTGAACAAAGGGTTAACAGATATTTTAAAGCAGAAACTGTCGAAACAATTTCTGATGAAGTGATCATTTTGCTGGCTGAAGCAACTAAAGATTTTTTAGAGGCCAACTATTCTTCGGCAGCTCTTGCTTATATTTTCTCCAACTATAGAGCGGAGGTCAAAGAGCTGCTGGAAGCAGACGACTATCAGGATATTAAAAAGATTAATGATGCTGTGATTGAGGAAAGAATCTACCCTGAATTTTTTGGCTACAAAGTAGTCGGCTTCTGGGAGAAATTAAAGAATTAATTTTTAATCTCAACCTCAACCAATTCTCTTTTTTGAAGATCAAAACTCATTGAAATATAAGTAGAGTCTTTTTCAGTTTCAGATTCTGCTTTAAGCTGCCCAAATATTTCCTCCTTCTGCCCATAGTTAAAAGAAAGTAGAAAATGATTATCCTCAGTTTTCACTTTGAATTCTACTGTTTCTTTAGTATTTAATACTTCAGAAGATATTTTTAGATAAAGACTGCTTAGAGCTTTTGCAATTAAATAGAAAATTTGCTGGTAGAATTCTTTAACTGACTC
>Ga0163227_100388_pt1 | contig 11256 bp, 11 predicted proteins | sample MSEWel2016_09_14_2_FD_113148 | JGI IMG/M metagenome (GOLD analysis project Ga0163227, IMG submission 113148) | Subsurface microbial communities from deep shales in West Virginia, USA - MSEEL Well Study Marcellus 5H_2016_09_14 ...
AACACCTGGTTTAACTATAGAGCAGCATAAATAATTACAATTATTTTAAACTATTTAGAGTTATTTTTTTAAAATAGCTTCCAGGTCCCGGGGAGAAGTGCGCCAATTTTTGGCTTAATTTTCAATAGAAATAATTAGTTTCAGTATGGAGTTTTCAAAATTCAATTCTTTAACTTATTTATTGAAATAATTTACTTTTTTTCTATTGTTTTATGGCTTTAGCCGAGAATCCTCTATTATTTTAGTATTTATAGATAATAACATCAAACATTAACTATTTAAGTTAAAAGCTTACTAATTTATCTTAAAATTTTCCACCTGAAAATATTTTTCTCGCTCTTCTTTATTTCCAGTTTCCTTTGCCAGTCGATAAATTTTGTGGTTTAAAAACTTTTTATCTTCCTGCTCCAGTACATTTTTATCAAAACCACCTAATATATAGTGGCTGAATTTCCAGACCTGTTCTTTAATCTCTTTTGGACTTCCTTCAGCAATAATCACCAGGGCATCAATTATTGAACCGGCAACAGATACATCCTGATTACCGTAGTGACTGAGCTGATAAAAAGTTTTGTAAAGCAGATCCCAGAAAGAAATATCCTCCAGAATAAAACAGAGCTCATCTTTTTCATTGTAATAATAAGTGTTTTCTAAGTTGGCAACTGCAATTCTTGATAAAACCCAACCCAGTTGATTGATACAAAAAATAGCTGTATTGGGATCATTAATCCCGGGGGAAATTGCTCTTAAAGCAACTTCAGTTAATTTTAAAAGACCAAATTCAATATCATTCTTTTTGCTTCGCTCATTACTAATTACCAGATTACCTCTGATTTTAGTTTTAATTTCTTCCAGTTCTTCCTCAGTAAATTTTTCCTGTTCTTGATTGAGCTGCCATAATTTAAAAACTATTGTATTTTCAGTTACATAATCTCCAATCATTTTTTCGGCCCTGATTATAATGTCATACTCATCTGCCAGTTTGGTCAGTTCAATATCATATATTACCTGAATGTAACCACTCTGTTCTGGATGAACCTCACAAACTTCTCGGTCATCTAGCATCTCCTTTAAGTTATCAGGTGCTTCATTACGAATCTGATCATTACTGTTATTTCTTGCCTCGATTTTATCAACAATCTCAATAACTTCTTCCTTTAAGCTCTCAATTAAAAGATTAACCTGAACAGAGTTTGCAGCATGGTGAATAAAATAAACAAAATAACCGAGACAGACAATCGCCACAATAACACCAATCATTGCTGAAAAAATAATCGACTCTCCACTTCCCTGCAGGCTGTCATCAATAAATAACAGGGTTAAAATTGAATAAATAAAGCCAGCAATAAAAATCCCCAATACCTTTAAGGTCACTTTATTTTTGAGAAAGTCCTGCATCGTTCGCGGTGAAAACTGAGAAGAATACATAGTCAGCACTACCATAATTGTTGAAAAAGAAACTGTAATCATCGCAAAAAGTGAGCCAGCTATGGTAGATAAAATTGTTTTTGAAAGATCATAAGATGTAAAAAAATATGATGGCAGTACATTTATCAAAGTATTTGTATATTTATATTCAATAAAGATTACCACTATTGAAAGTAGAGTAGCAGAAATAGCATAAATTGATGGGATAAAGTATATTTTATTTTCTATATTGTGCAGGAATTTAAGCTTCAAAACTGCCACATCCTCTTTTTAATTTATTATTAAAATAATTAGTTATACCTTAGTAATTCTAATTTTCCTTCTACCATTTAATTTCAACATAATTACTAAATCTCCTTTTTTTCTTAGTAAAAGTTGATAATAATTATTATTTTGCTTATAATTAATTTAAAGCGTAAATTAAGATAATAAATTGGAGGCTGATAAAATGAAATATGTTAAACTAAATTCTGGAGATCAGATGCCGCTTTTAGGTCTGGGAACCTGGCAGTTGAGAGGACAGGAATGTACAGATTCAGTTAAAGAAGCTATCGATATCGGCTATAATCATATCGACACTGCTGATGGTTATGACAATCATCAGGCAGTTGCTAAAGGTATTAAAGAAAGTGGTGTAAATAGAGAAGATCTATTTATTACCTCTAAAATCAAACCTGAAAACTTACATTATGAGGATATAAAGGCAGATACCCAAAGATTTTTAGATGAACTGGGGATTGAGTATCTTGATCTGATATTAATTCACTGGCCAAATAAAGATATTCCTTTAGAAGAAAGCTTAAAAGCTCTAAAAGAAGTTAAAGAAGAAGGGTTGGCTAAAAATATTGGTGTCAGTAACTTTACAGTAAATCACCTTAAAGATGCAATAGAGATTGAACCTGACTTAGTTGCAGTAAACCAGGTAGAATTCCATCCTACCCTGTATCAAAAGGACTTGCTTGATTTCTGTCAGGAAAATGGAATTGTATTAACAGCCTACAGTCCTCTTGCCAGAGGAGAAATATTTGAAAATGAAGTAATCAAAGAGCTGGCAGATAAATATGAAAAATCAGCTTCAAAACTAGCTTTAAAATGGCTAATTGAGAAAGATGTTGTGGCGATCCCTAAGGCCAGTTCCAGAGCACATTTAGAAAGTAATTTTGATCTTTTTGACTGGGAGCTTCCGACAGAAGTTGTAGACAAAATGGATCAGCTAAATCAAAATAACCGTTTGATTGATCCTGACTGGGGAGAATTTGATTATTAAAAACAATTGGTACCGGGCACCTGGAAATCTTCTCCAGGTGCCCGGTACCAATTACCAATCATTAAGACAGCATAACCTTTGTTATTTCAGCTTTTAAAGTTTTAAACTCCTCTTTTCGATCCTGCTTTTCCACTCGATAAGAATCATTGACCCTTATATTTATCTTATTAAAAGGCAGCGGAATCTTTAAATTATCCCATCTATTTTTCAACTTAATGCTGTGCTTTACATCTATAGTTAGAGGTAGTATCTTTCTTTTTGAAAAAAGTGCCATAATCAATGCAAAATCCTTAATTTCTTGAGCAGGTCCTAATGGTCCATCAACTGAGAGCACAAGATTGGCATTATTTTTTTTATTAATTTTATTTTTTAACTGAAATATATAATTGCCATCACCGGCCAGATCAGGTAACCTCATTACATCATAGCCAAAATATTTACTAATTCGGCTGATAACTCCTCCCCGCTTATTTTGGGTTGTCACAATGTTTAACTTCTTTCCTTTTAAAAAGGGATAATAAGAATAGCTGTCACCATGCCAGATAAAAAGAATAAATTTGTCTGGATGCTCAGTTTCTAAATATTCCAGTTTCCCACTTTTTTCAATTTTACTTGTTTTATAAACAAAATCAATATAATAATATAAACAGGCACTAATAATTTTTTCTTTTAACTGACTTAAAATATCCATAACAACACCTCTGTTATGGATTATATTACATATTTGAACCAGGTACAAGTGATTTTTATCACTTGTACCTGGTTCAAAAAAATAAAAAAAATACAGCCTTCAGTCCAAATACACACTTGTTAAATATCGGCTGATTTTATATAATAAAATTAAGTCAGATTAAATTTTTAGAATATTTATAAAATCTTATTTAACTAAGAGAGGGGTTTTAGCATGTATGGTCAAAAAACTATAGAAGAATTTTTAGATGACTTAAGTTCAAGCAACTCAATTCCTGGTGGCGGTAGTGCAGCTGCTTTAAGTGGAGCGCTAAATGCGGCAGTTGTCAGCTTTATTGCCAACCTAACAATCGGTAAGGAAAAATATAAGGAAGTTGAGGCAGAAGCTAAGGAAATTCTAGCAGAAAGTGAAGAACTAAAAAAAGAGATGCTTTTAATGATTGATCAGGACAGCAAAATTTTATCTGATATTCTGGACAGCTACAAGGCTGGAAACCAGGATAAAGTGAAATCTGTCTGTCAGGATGCAGTTGAATTTTCAATGGATATGACAAAAAAAGCAGTCAGATTAATGAGACTCAGCCTGGAAATTAGTGAAATTGGAAACAGAATGCTGGCCAGTGATTTCGAAGTAGCAGCCTACATAGGAGATGCAGCAGTTGGCAGTGCAATTGCCAATGTTAAAATCAATCTCAAAAGTTTAGATAATCAAGAATATAAATCAAATATAGAAAAGGAATATTTAAAGTTAAAAGCTGAAAGTTCCCGCCTTAAAGAAGAAATTATAGACCTTGCTAATTAAATTTAGTTTTTAATCGTCTGGATAGATTATAAATAAATCAAGCAAAGGAAGTGACATAATGAAAGAATTAAGCGGCAAAAAATTGGCAGCAGAAATTAAAGCTGCTCTTATTAAAGAAGTAAAGGAACTAAAAGCTCAAACAGGAGCTGCTCCTCACCTAATTGTTCTGCAGTATGGTGAAGATGCTGCCAGTAAGGCCTATGCAGGTAGAATAGAAAAAAATTGTGAAGCGATTGGGATTGAATTTGAATATCAGCAGTTTATTGATCAACCAGAAAAATTTAAAGCCCGTCTTAAAGAAGCAAATGAAGATGATCAGATCACTTCAATTATGGTTCAGCAGCCTCTTCCTGCTGAATTAAAGGACAGCCTGGAAATGATAAATCCTCAAAAAGATATAGAGGGTATAACTTCTGCTTCACTGGGAAAACTTTTTGTAGGCTTAGAGACTCTAAATCCTGCTACAGCTGAAGCCTGTATGGAGATCCTGGATTACTATGATATTCCAATTAAAGGTCAGCGGGCTGTAGTTGTCGGCAGAAGCAATATTGTCGGTAAACCGGTCTCAATTTTATTACAGCAAAAACACGCTACTGTAACAATGTGTCATTCCCGCACTAGAGATTTAGAATGGGAGCTAAAAAATGCTGACATTGTAGTAGCTGCAGTTGGTAGAGCAGAGATGATTAAAGGTGAAATGTTAAATAAAGACTCTATAGTTATCGATGTCGGCACCAATTTTATCGAAGGTAAACTACTTGGTGATGTTGATTATGATTCAGCCGCTGAAAAGGTAAAAGCAATAACTCCTGTACCAGGTGGAGTGGGAACTGTCACCAATCAGGTTTTAATGCGCAATATTGTTAAATCATTTAAAAATCTGCATAAAATTAAATAATAAGTAACTTAAATATTTAAAAGACCCTGCTGAAATTCTAGCAGGGCCTTTTTATTTACCTGGTGCATTTTTAATACATGTCCATTGAATTAAATCCAGGTATTCAGACTATATAGTTGATTTCTCACTATATTAATTTACTACTCAGTAATTAACTCTAAAGGTACTGGAGTATATTCGTCAACTTCTTCTCCATTTGCTACCTTGATTGCAGTTTCCACAGCCATTTCTCCCATTAAATCTGGTTTTTGAGCAACAGTTGCTGCCATTTTACCTTCTGCTACAGCATCTCTTGCATCATCAATAGCGTCAAAACCAACAATCATAATCTCATCAGAACGACCGGCTGCTGCAATAGCTTCCATTGCACCTAAAGCCATATTATCATTATGAGCAAATACAGCGTCGATTTCTGGGTTACCCTGCAGAATATTTTCCATAACTGTCATTCCTTCTGCTCGGTCAAAACCAGCGGGCTGTCTGGCTATAACTTCCATACCAGAATATTTATCCATGGCTTTATTAAAGCCTTCACCTCTATCTCTAGCAGCAGATGTTCCAGGAATACCCTGTAGTTCTACAACTTTACCTTCTTCACCTAACTGTTCAGCGATAAAGTCTCCAGCCATTTCTCCACCAGCAACGTTATCAGAAGCAATGTGACTTACAACATCTCCACCTTCTGCACCACGGTCAACTGTAATTACAGGTACACCGGCGTCATTGGCTGCTGTAATTGCGGAAACAACAGCATTTCCATCAACAGGGTTTACGATTAAAACGTCAATTTGTTTAATTAATAAGTCTTCAACACTGCTTAACTGACTTGCAGCATCATCCTGAGCATCTACTGTTAAAATTTCTACTCCCATTTCTTCGGCCATAGATTCAGCACCATCTTTTAAGTCAACAAAGAAAGGGTTATTTAAAGTAGAAACAGCCAGTCCAAGCTTTACATCCTGTGCTGCAGCACCGGCAGAAAGTCCAATTACCAACATTAAAGATAAAGCTAATACAATAAGTTTTCTCATTTTTTTATTCCTCCTTGAATTTAATTCTAATAATGAATACTGTCCAAAAGAAGCTGGTGAAAACTCACCTCCTATTGAATTAATTATTTTTCTTAATCTATATTATTACTGCTGCTGACTCTTACGATCTAAGAAGACAGCAAGCAGAATAACGCCACCTTTAGCAACTAACTGATAGAATGAAGATACATTTAAGAGATTTAAACCATTATTTAAAACTGCAATAATCAAAGCACCGACAATTGTTCCAATTACTGTACCACTACCACCTGAAAGACTGGTTCCACCTAAAACTACAGCTGCAATTGCATCTAACTCATAACCCTCACCAGCCATTGGCTGGGCTGAATTTAGGCGGGAAGTTAAAATAATTCCACTCACAGCAGCTAAGAAACCATTTAAAGCATAAACAGCTATTTTAATTTTATCAGTATTAATACCGGAAAGCTTAGTAGCTTTCTCATTGCCGCCAATTGCATAAATATAGCGTCCAAGTGGTGTCTTCTTAAGCAGAATGTAAATAACTATCAAAAGTAAAAACATGATAATAACTGGAACCGGAATAGCTCCTATATAACCAGCACCAAAAAATCTAAATGTTTCATCAAAACCAGAAATTGGCCGCCCATTGGTGTAAATTAAAGTAAATCCTCGGGCCACGGTCATCATTGCCAGGGTAACGATAAAGGCGGGCAGTTTTGCCTTTGCAACTGCCAGACCATTAAAAAGTCCAAGGGCAGTACCAGCTGCTAGACCAATTAAGATTGCTAGATATACATTCAAACCTGTATTAACAATCATCCCGGCCGAAATTGCTCCCGCAAAAGCAAGCATTGAACCAACTGAAAGGTCAATACCCCCTGTTAAAATTACCATGGTCATTCCAAAAGAAATAATTGCGATAATTGAAACCTGTCTAACTACATTTAAAAGGTTGGGAACAGTTAAAAAATAGGGGCTCATAAATGATAATACAATTACAAGGGCTAAAAGTCCAATCCCTGTTTTAAATCTATTCAAAATTTCTAAAAAACTTTTATCTTTAATACTGCTTAAATTATTCACTTTACTGACTCCTCCTTCCGGTTGCCAGCTTCATAATTGCTTCCTGATCAGCTTCAGCGGCATCCAGCTCTCCCATAATTTCTTTTTCATGCATAACTAAAATTCTATTGCTTAAATTTAAGACTTCAGGTAATTCCGAAGAAATCAGAATTACTGCTACTCCTTCATCTATTAAATCCTGCATTAGGTTGTAGATTTCTCTTTTAGCACCAACGTCAATTCCCCGGGTTGGTTCATCAAAGATTACTACTTCTGGTTTAGTAGAAAGTAGTTTAGAAATTACAACTTTTTGCTGATTTCCTCCACTTAAATTTTTAACCAGCTGTTTTTCGGAAGGAGTTTTGATATTTAAGTCCTTTATATATTTTTCTGCAAGATCTTTTTCGGCAGCTGCATCTATAAAGGTATTAGCATTTAAAATTGTTTTTAATACAGAAATGCTTATATTATCAGCAACTGACAGGCCGAGGATCAGACCTTCTTCTTTCCGGTCTTCACTGAGATAATAAATTCCATTATCTATTGCATCAGCCGGAGAATTGATTTTTAATTGGTCACCTCTGTAAAAAATTTGACCTGTTTTTTCTTTAAAAACTCCAAAAATTGCTTTGGCAAGTTCGGTTCTGCCTGAACCCATCAGACCAGCAATTCCAAGAATTTCACCTTTTTTTAGAGAAAAAGAAGCATTTTCTATTTCTTCAGGGACCGAAAGATTCTCAATCCTTAAAATTTCTTCACCAGGGTTAAATTTCATTTTTGGAAAACGATCTTCAATTGTTCGGCCGACCATCATTTTAATTAATTCATCTTCATCAGTTTCAGAAGTTTTAACCTCTCCAACAAACTGACCGTCTCTTAAAACAGTAACCCGATCACAGATTTCAAAAACTTCCTCCAACCGGTGAGAAATATAGACAATTGCAATTTCCTGCTCTTTAAGTCTTTCTATCAACTCAAATAGAATTTCTATTTCCTGGTTAGTCAGAGAAGATGTCGGCTCATCCATTACCAGTATATCAGCGTTCTGAGAAACCGCCTTAGCAATCTCAACCATCTGCTGACTGCCGATGTTTAAATCCTTAATCTTTGCTTTCGGATCAATATCAACTCCCAGCAGATCTAAAACCTCTTCGGTTTTCTGATAGAGCTTTTTGTAATTAATAAAAACTCCATTTCGCTCTTCCCTGCCTAAAAATATATTTTCTGCTACATTTAGATAAGGAATCAACTCCAGTTCCTGGTGAATAATCGCCAGGCCGGCATTCTGAGCCTCTTTGGTATTTTGAAATTTTACCGGCTCACCCTTTACAAAGATCTCACCTTCATCACGCTCATGAATTCCATTTAAAACTTTCATCAGAGTTGATTTCCCGGCTCCATTTTCTCCCAAAAGGGCATGAACCTCTCCTTTTTCCAGAGAAAAATTAACACGGTCCAAAGCTTTAACTCCGGGAAAAGTCTTAGTGATATTTTTCATTTCCAGAACTTTTTGATTTGCCATTTAAAAATCAACTCCTGAGATTAAAATAATATTGGCATAGGGAATAGTTTCTCCACTGCGGACTATTGCTCTGGAGTTATGTGTTTCCTGCTTAAATTCAGCGTGTGAAATATACTCAATTTCTATATCAGGCAGCAATTCAATTATTTCTCTTTCTAATTCCGGACTTTTTTCCTTAATTTCTTGAGCCAGAATTGCTTTTTCTACAACTAAATCTTTGAGCATTGCCTTTAATATTTCTAAAAATTTTGGATAGCCTTTGGTCAGCGATAAATCAACTCTTTCAACTTCCTGAGGGAGTGGCAGACCACAGTCTGCAACAGTTAGGCTGTCTTTGTGTCCCATCTCAGCAACTACCCTGGAAAGCTGACTATTAATTATTCCATTTTTCTTCATTTCTTATTTACTCCTTTCTGCAAGGAATTCATTTAACTCTTTTTTATCTGGAATCGAGCTCTGAGCTCCTCTTTTGGTTACCGAATAAGCTGCAGCCTGGACAGCAAATTCCAAAGCTTTTTTTAGATTGTTTTCTGCAATCAGACTGGCTGCAAAAGCTCCAGCAAATACATCCCCGGCAGCTGTAGTATCAACTGCTTTTACTTTTAATGTTTCCAGATGAAGCTTATTATTTTGACTGTAATAATTGATACCTTTTTCACCTTCAGTAACTATAATATTTTTTACACCCATCTTAAGTAATGCTTCAATTTTTTCTGCTCTGCTCTTATTCTCAGCCTCAGCCAGCAGTAAGTCTAACTCCCCTTCATTAGGAAGCAGATAATCTACTCTAGTTAAAATATCTGCCGGTAACTTTTGAGCAGGAGCTGGATCCAGAATAATTTTAGTCTTATTTTTTGAAGCAATTTCTACAATTTTTTCAATAGTATCAACCGGGATCTCCAGCTGTAAAAGAATAATTTCAGCTTCAGCTATTTTATCTTTTATCTTTTCAATTTTCTCAGAGTCAAGTTCATAGTTAGCTCCCGGAGAAACAATAATTCTGTTATTTCCCTTTTTATCGACTGTAATTACTGCAACACCTGTGCTGACACCTTTAATCTCAAAAATATTATCAATTTCTGCTCCACCAGCTTTTAAACTTGATTTTAACTTCGGAGCAAAACTGTCATCACCACAGGCACCAATAAATTCGACCTGATCACCGAGTTTTGCTGCTGCCAGAGCCTGATTGGCTCCTTTACCACCAGGAATCTGTTCAAACTTACCGCCAATTAAAGTTTCTCCTTCTTCAGGATAGCGCTCTGTTTCTACAACCAAATCCATATTCATACTTCCAATAACAAGTATTTTGGCCAATTAATTCACCTGCTTTCTTATTTGTGCTAAGTTCAAATAGTAAATTATATTTAAACTGATTCTCTAATAATTAAATTTGTTTTTAAAATATGATCTTCAATCTCTAGCTGCTGGTTGTTGATCATCCTTAAAAGCACTGTCACTGCCCTCTCCCCCATACTGTATTTGGGCTGCCTCATTGTGGTTAGCTCCGGTCTTAACAGTGAGGCGATGTCAATATCATCATGACCCGCAACAGCTATATCATCAGGAATTTTTAAACCAGCTGCAAATAATGCCTTATATACTCCTGCAGCACTTAAGTCATTGGCCGCAAAAACTGCTGATGGTCTATCTTTAAGCTTAAGTAACTCCTGCATTGCCTCAAATCCAGAATGCTGGGTATAATTTCCTTCAATTATATAATCATTGTTAATTTCTACTTCATAATTTTTGAGTGCTTTTTTGTAACCCTCCAAACGCTCGCGAGCAGTAGTAGTATTTAAATCACCACTGATATGAGCAATTTTTCGGTGGCCTTTTTTGAGCATGTATTCGACCATCTGGTAGGCAGAATTTTTGTTGTCGATACTGACCAGAGGGTAAGAATCAGTAAGTACAGATCTATCAATCTGAACCACAGGGTAATTAGTTGACTTTAATTCTTTGAGTATTTTTTCGTTTCCCAGTGACAACGAAACAATTAAACCATCAACCTGTTTGCTTTTAAATAATTCAACTGCCTTTTTTTCCCGCTCTAAATGGTTGTCAGTGTTAAAGAAGATAACCGAATAACCAAGTTTTTGTGCTTTATCTTCAACTGCTCTTGCTACCTGAGGAAAAAATGGGTTACTGATATCAGGAATAATCAGTCCAATGGTGTGGGTTTTCTGCATTACCAGACCTCTGGCCACACTGTTGGGATTATAATTCATCTCATCTATTATTTTTAATATTTTAGCTCTTGTATCATCACCGACATCAGGTTTATTATTTAAAACCCTGGAGACTGTGGTAACAGATACATCTGCTTCTCTGGCTATATCTTTAATTGTTACCTTCATTAATTATCACCTGATTTAGAGATTGAATTGGTGTCTTAATTTAATAAATTAAGATAAAAATTCAAGTTTTAATTCAATCATTAAGTTTCGTTAACGTTTCCGTTAACGTTTACATTTATGATTATAAAATATTCTGAAAAATAATGCAAGTAGTAATTATGATATTTTTAGCCATAATTGAACTTCAGATGCGATTATCTCTTTCTAATAAAAC
>Ga0163227_100398_pt1 | contig 11061 bp, 9 predicted proteins | sample MSEWel2016_09_14_2_FD_113148 | JGI IMG/M metagenome (GOLD analysis project Ga0163227, IMG submission 113148) | Subsurface microbial communities from deep shales in West Virginia, USA - MSEEL Well Study Marcellus 5H_2016_09_14 ...
CAATGGATATTGCTGAAGTAGAAAATTATCTCAACCAGCAGAGTTCTTAAATGATCTACTGCAGGAGTGGTATTCAAAGAAATTTTTAACTAAATGCGACAACTTTCTTGACAAACACCGATACTGAAGGTACAGGTAACTCAAAGAGATTCTAAAAAACCGTGCATTACATGTTGCAATTCACCTAATTAAAAATATTCAAAATGTTTCTTGACAAAACATTAAAAATATTCTATAATGTATTTAATCAGTCGTTAACGTTAACAATATTTTTTTGTTTTTCTTGTTAACGCTAACATTTATTTTGTGTTTATTATATGAATAAGGAGTTGTTGGTGAAATGAATAAATCAGATATTATTCAGGAAGAATTTAGAAAGGGTAAAGGGGTTTTAAGGCTGGTACCAAATTTTGTTCCTAGAAGATTCGGAAAAGCAGGAAAACGTCTAAGATTACATCCCGATGATTATTATGCTTTAGGCACAGAAAGAGGTGCTATAAAAGAACGCTGGTTTTCTTCAGTTATTCCTGCAATGAATGGAGAATTAGCATCTGAAGATGAAGGTTTAAGCTATGTTTCTACTTCAGATAAAACTAAAGATAATTTTTTATTAAAAGAAGCTGTTGAAGAACTTGGAGCTAAATTAATTGGAGATGAATTAATGGATAAATATGGTATGTGGCCAATGTATTCTAAGTTTTTTGATTTTAAAACTCCACTTTTTTTTCATCTTCATTTAGATGATGAGGATGCTGGAAGGGTAAATATGCTTGGTAAACCTGAATCTTATTATTTCCCTCCACAGTTAAATAATTATTCGGGAGATTTTCCAGCTACATATTTTGGATTTGATCCAGATACAGATATTTCTGAAGTTAGAGAACGATTAGTTGATTATGAAAAAAGAGATATAAGAATTACTGAGTTATCTCGTGCTTATCGTATTCAATTAGGTACTGGTTGGTATACACCGCCAGGTGTTTTGCATGCACCAGGTTCTTATTTGACATATGAGCCTCAATGGAATAGCGATGTGAATTCTGTATATGAAAATGTTACATCTGATGAAGTTTATTCTAGAGACTTTTTAACAGAAAATTGTCCTGAAGATAAAAAAGATGATGTTGAATATATTTTAAATTTAATGGATTGGGAAAAAAATATTGATCCTCACTATAAAAAGAAATACTTTAGACCACCAATTAGCTGTGAAAATATCAATAAAAACTATTCTGAAAAGTGGATTTCTTATGGCAATGATTATGTTGGAGCAAAAGAGTTAACTATTCCAGCTGGAGAAACGGCTGTTGTTAAGGATGATGCTGCGTATGGATGTATAATTATTCAAGGACATGGTAAGTTTGGAGTTTATAATGCAGAAGCAGCAACAATTTTGCGCTTTGGCCAAGAGAGTGGAGATGAATACTTTGTAAGTGAACAGTCTGCAAAAGAAGGAGTAAAAATAAGCAATAAAAGTGCTTGGGAACCTATGGTTATCTTAAAACACTTTGGGCCCAATAATTCTGAAATGCCAAAATAAAAGGAGAGATATAGAATAATGTTAAAAGGTATACCTAAAATCATTCCCCCAAAATTAATGATGATTTTAATGGAAATGGGACATGGTGATGAAATTGTTATTGGAGATGGCAATTATCCAGCATCTTCATCTTCAAAACGTTTAGTTAGATGTGATGGACATGAAGTTATAGATATATTAGATGTTATACTACAATTTTTTCCTTTAGATACTTTTGTTGATAAACCAGTTACATTAATGAGTATTGTTGAAGGAGATGATGTAAAATCACCTCCAATCTGGGATGAATATAGAAAAATAGTAAAAAAACATCATAATAATTTTAATGAATTTAATTTTGAAGAAAGATTTGACTTTTATAGAAGATCAAAAGAGTCTTATGCAGTTATAGCTACTTCAGATCAGCATCTTTATGCAAATGTAATTTTAAAAAAAGGTATTATTAAATAGAATATTTTATCAAGTTTAGAAATAATAAAATATAGTTAGGAGTTTATTATGAACGTAACACTAAAAGATATTGCTAAAAAAGCAAGTGTGTCTGTTATGACAGTTTCAAGAGTAATTAATGATAAACCTGATGTTAGCGATGAAACTCGCAAAAAAATATTGAAGTTAATCAATGAATTTGATTATAAACCAAATAATATTGCTCGGGGATTAGTTATGAAAAAAACCCATACAATAGGATTGATTATTCCTGATATTAGTAATCCTTTTTTATCATCAATAGCTAAAGCTATTGATGATAAGGCACAAAAATTTGGTTATTCTGTTATTTTTGCTAATACAGATAATAGTCTTGAGAGAGAAAAAAAAGCAGTGGAACTTTTACGAAGTAAACAGGTTGATGGTTTAGTAGTATCTTTATTATTAGGAAATAAGGAAGTTCTAGATAAATTTAAAAAAGCTAATTATCCGGTTGTTCAGATTGACCGGACAGTTTCCAACAATGATTATCCATTAATTAGTATAGATAACGAAAACTCAGCTTATAGAGCAGTTGAATATTTAATAAAAAAAGGGCACAAAAAAATTGCACATATTACTGGAGACTTAAATAGTACTCCAGCAATTATTAGACTTAAAGGTTACAAAAAAGCTTTAGCTGATTACAATTTAAAAATAAGAGATAATTATATTGTCGAAGGAAATTATACTAAAGAGTATGGTTATCAAGGTATGAATAAATTATTAGGTTTAAACGATAGGCCAACAGCTGTTTTTGCTGCAAATGATATGTCTGCCGCAGGCATATACTTGTCAGCATCTAAAAACGGATTATCAATTCCAGAAGATATTTCTGTTGTGGGACATGATGATGTTGATATTGCTACTCTTTTAAAACCAGAATTAACAACTATGAGACAACCAACATATCAACTTGGAGAAATCGCTATAACTGTTTTACTAGAAATGATAAATAATAAGATTAATTTTTCTAAGATTGAAAATAGGACTCTTCAAACAGATTTAATAATTAGAGAATCTGTTTCAGAGATATAATAATTGTCTTCATTTATAACGTTAGCGTAAACTATCATAATATTCAGAGTTAAATATGTTGTTTGATTCTGATTTATAATAGATATTTCGATAAAAGAAAGGAGATAAAATGGAATATAATCTAAAAGCCGAAAAAATTGTTAAAACATTTCCAGGAGTTAAAGCTTTAGATAATGTTGACTTTAATCTTAAAAAAGGAGAAGTTCATGCATTAGTAGGAGAAAATGGGGCTGGCAAGTCAACTCTAGTTAAAATTTTAGGTGGAATTCATGAGAAAGATAGTGGGAAAATATTTCTTAATGGAAATGAATATGAACCTAAAAGCCCTAAGGATGCTTATCAAAATGGCATAAGTGTTATTCATCAAGAACTAAATCTTATTGGAACTCAAAATGCTGTAGAAAATATTTTTGTTGGAAGACAACCTTTAAAAAATAAGTTAGGGTTTATTGACTGGAAAACTATGAATAAAAAAGCCATTGAACTTTTTAAGATGTTAGATATGGAGATAGATCTTAAATCTCCTGTTCAAAGATTTGGAGCAGCAACACAACAAATGATAGAAATAGCTAAGGCACTATCTTATGACTCAGAAATAATAATAATGGATGAACCTTCAGCTTCAATTTCTGATAAAGAAGTTAAAAAATTATTTAATGTCATTAAAAAACTAACAAATAACAATATATCAATTATCTATATTTCTCATAAATTAGAAGAAATTAAAAAAATTGCTGATAGAGTAACTGTTATGAGGGATGGAAAATATATTGGTACTAAACTCGTTAAGAATATTACTGAAAATGAAATTGCTGAAATGATGGTTGGAAAACAAATAAGTCAAGAAAATAGATATTATAAAGCGCAGGTTGATATAGGAGAAGAAATTTTGCGTGTAGAAAATTTATCTAAAGAAGGAATTTTAAAAGATATTTCTTTATCTGTAAACGAAGGAGAAATATTGGGAATTGCTGGATTGGTCGGATCAAAACGAACAGAGCTAGTTAGAGCTATTATTGGTATTGATTCAAAAGATAAAGGTGATATCTATAAATATGGTAAAAAGATTATTATTAATTCACCTGAAGATTCAGCAAAAAATGGTATTGGTTTGATTCCTGAGGAAAGAAAAACACAAGGTATAATCCCTGAAATGGATATCAAAGAAAATATTTCAATTACTGTTTTAGATAAAATAGTTAATAAAGGTTTTATAAATCGAAATAAAGAAATAGATATAGCTAACGGAAAAGTTGATGATTTAAACATAAAAATATCTGGACTAAATCAAAAAATCAAAAATTTAAGTGGGGGAAATCAGCAAAAAGTTGTTTTAGCAAAATGGTTTGCAAAAAATGGAGATGTTTTGATTTTTGATGAGCCAACACGTGGCATAGATGTTGGTGCTAAATTAGAAATATATAAAATAATTGGCGAGTCTGTTAGTAGAGGAAAAGGTGTTATTATAATTTCTTCGGAGATGGAAGAAGTTTTAAATATCAGTGATAGAGTAATTGTGATTGATGATGGTCAATTAATTGCTGAAATGTCTTCAAGTGAGGCTAGTAAGGAAAAAATAATGCAAAAAATTATAGGAAAAGAAGAAGGTGATAAATAATGTCTAAAAATATAAATAGAGATAATATAATAAATTTTTTAGCTGATTATGGTTTGTACATAGGATTAGGACTTATTAGTATTACTTTTTCGATCTTGTCTCCACATTTTCTTAGAATGGGAAATATAATGAATGTTCTTAGACAGGTATCTATTATTGGTGTAATTGCTAGTGGAATGACGTTTGTTATTCTTATGGGAGATTTTGATTTATCAGTTGGTTCACTTGTTGCTTTATCTGGAGTTGTAGTAGCTTTACTACAGGTGAATTTAGGTTTTGGTACAATTCTTTCTGTTATCGGTGCTCTAATTTTTATTACATTGCTGGGCCTATTAAATGGAATATTAATAGTTAAATTACATGTGCCAGCATTTGTTGCTACATTAGGCATGATGTCTGCTGCTAGGGGTATGGCATTAATATTAAGTGATGGATATCCTATAAGTGGTTTAACAGAAAGTTTTAGAACTATTGGTGCTGGTTATTTTCTTGGGATTCCCAACCCGGTAATTATATATTTTGCTTCGATATTAATTTCATATGTTGTGCTTAGTAGAATGAAATTTGGAAGGTTAGTTTACGGAATTGGAGGAAATATTGAAGCAGTAAAATTATCGGGGATAAATACTGATAAATATAGAATAATGATATTTGGTATATCTGCTTTTGCAGCAGCAGTTTCAGGTATAATTTTAGCCGCTAGAATTAATTCTGGACAACCTACAGCAGGAACAGGATTTGAACTTGATGTTATTGCTGCTGTTGTTATTGGTGGTACCAGTTTAAGCGGTGGTAAAGGTGGAGTAATAGGTACTTTTTTTGGAGCCTTACTTGTTGGTGTGTTAGGCAATGGTTTAAATTTATTGGGTGTTTCTTCATTTTATCAACAATTGGCTCAAGGTATAGTAATTGTTATTGCAGTTATGGCCGATCAATTTAGAAAGAATTAATGAAATTTTTTGAATAGAAAGGGGTGATATACTAAATTTATCTTTAGACATTAGTTTTATTCTTTAGAATTAATAATCAAAAATGGAGGGTTAAATCAATGTTAAAAAAATTAGTTGTCATTTCACTTGTTTTCTGTTTTGTTGTTTTAGGCTTATCTACTAATGTAGCTGCTCAGGAAGAGTTAGATATTGCATTATCTGTTCCATCCTTAAGTCTTACTTTCTTTGTTAATATGGAAAAAGCAGTTAATGAAGCTGTTGAAGATATGTCAGTTAATATAACTACTTTTGATGCTAGAGATGATATGTTAAAGCAGGTTTCAGATGTTGACGATATGATTGTTAGAGATTTTGATGGAGTAATAATTTCTCCTATTGAATCAAAAGGAATGGCTCCAGCTGTTCAGTCTCTAATAGATGCTGGAATTCCAGTAATAACAATTGATAGAATGGTAGAAGATGTTGACGTGCTAAGTCATGTTGGTGCAGATAATGTTGAAGGTGGTAGAATAGCAGGTCGTTATATTGCTGAAAAATTAAATGGAAGCGGGAATGTGCTAGAATTAACCGGAGCTCCCGGATCCTCACCAGCTATTGATAGAGGAAAAGGCTTTAATGAAGTAATGAATGAATATCCAAATATAGAAGTTTTAGATAGCCAAACAGGTAGATTTACAAGAAGTGAAGGTATGTCTGTTACTGAAGATCTTTTAGCAGCACATTCTGAAGTTGATGCTTTATTTTCTCACAATGATGATATGGCTGTAGGAGCATTACAAGCAATTGAATCAGATGGTAGACTAGACGAAATGGTTGTAGTTGGTTTTGACGCTATTGAAGACGGGTTGAACTCTATAGAAGAAGGCAGATTAGATGCAACAATTGAACAGTTTCCAGGTGGTCAAAGCAGAAAAGCTTTGGAATTAATAGTAAATTATATAAGAGAGGGTAAAGAACCACAAGATGAAGTTTATATTAAACCAGCTCTTATTACTAAAGACAATATTGAAGATGCTGAATTAAGAAATTAATTATAAATAGAAAAATAACTAATAACCGTAAAAAAATCATAACTCAAAAAGTTTAAAGTTCTTCTATAAATTTATAATTCTATTTTGATAATGGTAGAACTTTAAACTTTTATATTTTTCAATAATGATCAACAGCAGTTTTAAAATTACTTATAATAATTTGACTATGGAGGTAATCAAGATGGAGAAAACTGAAGTTATAAGAAACATTCTGGAAAAAAATGAAGGAGTTTTAAGATTAGCTCCTAATTGGGTTCCAAGAGATTTTTGTGTTCCAGGAAAAAGATTAAAACTTAATCCTGATGATATTTATGCTCTTGGAAAAGATAGAGGTGGAATAGATGAGAGATGGTTTGCTTCTACTACTAAAGCTGATAATGCAAATGCACCAGACGATGAAGGCTTAAGTTATATCTATTTTGAGACAGATGATAGCGTTGAACAAATATTGCTTAAAGAAGCTATAGAATTACTTGGAGATGAAATATTAGGTAAAGATATAATGAGTAGATATGGTGGATGGAAAATGTTTAGTAAATTCTTTGATAATCAAAATCCTCTTCCCCATCATGTGCATTTACAAGATAAACATGCTAAGAATGTTAATTCTTCTGGGAAACCTGAAGGATATTATTTTCCACCTCAACTTAATTTTACCGAAGGAGACTTTCCATATACATTTTTTGGTTTAAAACCAGGAACTACAAAAGAGGATGTAAAGGAATGTATAAGAAAATTTGATGAAGGGGATAATGGCATACTTGAACTTTCTCAAGCATACAAATTAAAGCCAGGAACTGGATGGTCAGTTCCAGCAGGGTTACTTCATGCTCCTGGTTCTTTACTAACTTATGAGCCTCAGTCAGCAAGTGATGTCTTCTCTATGTTTCAATCTGTAGTACAGGGTCAAACTGTTTCTAAAGAATTATTATTAAAGGATATTCCGGAAGATAAATATAAAGATTTAGATTATATTGTAGATGTTTTGGATTGGGAACAAAATGTAGATCCTAATTTAGCTGAAAATCATTTTATGGAAGGTATACCTGTTAAATCTAAAAAAGATATGGAAGCTGAAGGGTATTTTGAAAAATGGATTGTATATGGAAGTAATGAATTTTGTGCAAAAGAGTTAACAGTATATCCTAATGAAGAGGTAATTATAAAAGATAAAGCTGCTTATGGTGCTATATTAGTTCAAGGGCATGGAACAATACAAAGTTTGAAAGTTGAAACTCCAAATATGATTAATTATGGGGATTTAACAAAAGATGAAATATTTGTAGCACATTATGCTGCTAAAGAAGGTTTAAGAATTAAAAATGATAGTAAAAATGAAAACTTAGTAATGCTTAAACATTTTGGACCAGGTCATCCTACTTCACCAAAAAATTAATATAAAATTATAAAACAAACTTTTTTAATAAATAAAAAGAGATGTTGACAAATAACCTCCCTGGTATAATAAAGAATATCAGTATTTATTTTGATATCTATATGCATGCCAAGGAGGTCTATAATATTGTATAAAATAAATAACTAATAATTTATCATTGCAATTTAAGAAAATTAAATTTTATTAATACACAAATAAATTATAATAAATTCACTTAGGTTAGGAGATGTTAAGATGAGTAAGATTAATTGGGGAATATTAGGTTGTGCTAATATAGCACGTAAGGCAGTTATTCCTGGTATTTTAGGAGCAGAGAATTCTGATCTCTATGCAGTGGCAAGCCGCAGTGAAGATAAATCTAAAGAATTTGCTGAAGAATTTGGGGCTCAGAAATACTATGATAATTATGAGCAGCTGCTAGCTGATGAAAATGTTGAAGCAGTCTATATTCCACTACCAAATGGTTTACACAAAGAATGGACAATTAAAGCAGCTGAAGCAGGAAAACATATTTTATGTGAAAAACCTCTTTCAGGTAAAAATAAAAAAGAAGCTGAAGAAATGTTTGCAGCAGCTAAGAAAAATAATGTAAAATTGATGGAAGCTTTTATGTACCGTTTTCAGCCGTTTGTAATTAAATTAAAAGAGATGATTGATCAGGGTCTTATTGGTAAAATCAAAGAAATAAATAGTAATTTTGCTTTTGATATCAGTGATCGTACTGGTGATATTCGTCTTAGTTCTGATTTAGATGGAGGAGCTTTAAATGATATTGGCTGTTATACTGTAAATATATCTCGTTATTTAATGGATGGAATGCCGACTAAAGTAGCTAATTTTTTTCAAAAGGAAAATGAAAAGGGAGTAGATTTAAGCGGAAGCGGGACTCTTTATTTTGAAGATGGCAGCTTTGCCAGTTTATATTATAGTCTTAATTCTTATAATGAACAGGATCTTGAAGTTTTTGGAACAAAGGGCATTATTCGTATTCCTGGCTTTTTTTCCTGGCTTGAAGACAATTATTTCCTGGTAGAAAAAGATGGGGAAGTAGAAAAGCTTCCGGTTGAAACTGGTCCTCAATACCAGTTAGAAGTTGAAGCTTTTGCAGAAGCAGTAATAAATAATCAAGAAGTGCCATTAAAAGTTGAAGAAGAAACTTATGCTAATCTTGAGGTAATGGATGCAATGCGAAAATCAGCAGCTGAAGAAATTATAGTTAAAATAGATTAGTGAAAATCTGTGTTAAATAAATCATATTAAAGATTGTCCAAGATTAGAGGGGCTAGCTCATAAGTGTTTAATTATAAAAGATGATAATTGCAATAGGAAATATCTAAAAAATATAATACATAAGCAGATATAAAAGGGGGATACTTAATATTGAATTATTATATGGGAATTGATAACGGAGGTACTTTTTGTAAAGCGGTAATATTTGATGCTGAAGGTAATAAAATAGGAAATGCAGCTGAAAAGCTAAAAATAATCACTCCAAAACCAGGTTTTACTGAAAGAGATATGAATGATTTATGGGAAAAAAATTGTAAAGTAATTAAAGAGTCAATTAAAAATGCTGGGATCAAGTCTTCTGAGATTCAAGGAGTTGCATGTTCTGGACATGGAAAAGGATTATATCTTTGGGGTAAAGATAATAAACCAGCTTATAATGGTATTGTCTCCACAGATGGTAGAGCTTGGGAGTATCCTAAAAAATGGAATGAAGATGGAACTGCAGAAAAAGTTTTTAAAAAAACATTTCAAAATATTTTAGCAAGTCAACCAGTATCCATATTAAATTGGTTAAAAGATAATAAACCAAATGTAGTAAAAAATATAAAATGGATATTTGAGTGCAAGGATTATATAAGATTCAAATTAACTGGCGAAGCATTTTCAGAAATAACTGACTATTCGGGTTCTAATCTTATGAATATCAAAGAAAAAAAATTTGACAAACAATTATTAAATCAATTTGGTTTAGAAGATTTATATGATGCGTTACCACCTTTAAAAGAATCAGCTGAATATTGTGGCAGCGTCAGCAAAAAAGCAAGTCTAGAAACAGGTTTAAATGAAGGAACTCCAGTTGCTGGAGGTATGTTTGATATTGATGCTAGTGCAATTGCTATGGATATAACAAATGAAGATAATATTGCAGTAATAGCAGGAACTTGGAGTATAAATGAGTATATATCTAAAAAACCAGTGATTGATAGATCAGTAATGATGAATTCATTATATTGTATGAGTGATTATTATTTGGTTGAAGAAAGTAGTCCCACTTCAGCAGGTAATCATTCTTGGTTTATCGATAAATTTATGGGAGAAGAAAAAATAAAAGCTAAAAAAGAAGGGATTAATATATATGAATATTGTAATAGGATGGCATCAGATGTAGAAGCTGGTGAACAAAACATAATATTCTTACCATATATTTTTGGGTCTAATTATAATTCTAAAGCTAAAGCAACATTAATTGGATTAGATAGTCATCATACTAAAAAGCATATTATTCGGGCAGTAATGGAAGGTATTGTTTTTTCTCATTTAGTACATTTAGAAAAACTTTTAAAAAATAGAGATAAACCTAAAGCCATAAGACTTGCAGGCGGTGCAGCAAATTCAGAATTTTGGGTGCAAATGTTTTCTGATATTTTTCAATTACCTGTTGAGTTAACTGATGCAGAAGAACTTGGAGCTTTGGGAAGTGCTATGGCAGGTGCAGTGGTAGCAGGGGAGTATTCTAACTTAGAAAAAGCTGCAAAAAACATGGTAAAAGTAAGAAAAAGATTTACACCAGATGTTTCAAAGAAAAAAATATATAGAAAAAAATATGAATTATATAAAAAGGTATCACAAAATGTAAAAAACCTTTGGGATGATTTTAGTAAAATTTAAAATTCATATATAATGGTTTGACCACAAAAAGACAGTGTTTTAAAAATTTAAACAGACAGATTATTGGCAGGTATATTAATTTCAAAGTTAAAAAATAATATACTGACAGATTATATTAAAAC
>Ga0163227_100404_pt1 | contig 10918 bp, 10 predicted proteins | sample MSEWel2016_09_14_2_FD_113148 | JGI IMG/M metagenome (GOLD analysis project Ga0163227, IMG submission 113148) | Subsurface microbial communities from deep shales in West Virginia, USA - MSEEL Well Study Marcellus 5H_2016_09_14 ...
AACACAGTGACGAAGACTTATTCCTTGAGACGGGGCAACGACTGACGGAAAGCTGTATACGGGAGAACCGTACGTGCAGTTTGACGAGGGGTCCCAGCTGAAAGGCTGGTCCTACTCTATTATTGGGAATTTTTTCAATAAAGTTTAAAATCTGGCTGGTTAAGGGTAGGTTATATAGAAAATGTCGAATTTTGCACCTGTATAAAATAAAAAGCAGGTATAATTACCTACCTGGATAAAACTTTTTGCTTGTAGAGCCTACTAAATACTGTTATATTGGGATTTATAAACATTTTTATGCTCAATATTTATTATTTTTATTTTTATACATATTCTGATCGGCAAGATGATAACAATTAATTAGATTAGTTTTTTTATTTTCAGCTGTCGAAATACCTAGAGAAATATCAAATTTTATAGATGCATTAGTTTTTTTGTTTTCTAAATTAAATTTTCTCCTGATTCTTTTAGTTATTGATGCAGCTGTTTTTTTAATATATTTATTACTTGAAAGATGCCTAAAAATATCCCAATAAACAACATTAATAATTCTATACAAATCAATTATTAATAAAAAATATTCATAAATTTAAAGCATCATATTAATAAATTTGTAGATGCAGCTGAATAAATTAATAGTGAAGATGCGATAAATTAAATAAAACCCAAGTAATAATATGCTGGGAAAAATAATTAATTATAATTAAATAATTATCTAATTTTGAATTAAAAAACAAAATTTAAATTAAAACTTGAAAGCAGCAGCAAGATGAGATATAATTTTACTAACGAGGCAAGAAATAAAATGAGCATAGGCAGAGAAGTTGATGCTCAACTTGCACTGCCTAAAACTCTAGTTCAAAATAATGATTTTTTGGCTACCGCCGAAAAAAATGAAAGGAGAAATATTCAATGGGAGCAGAAAAATTAGGAGCTTATATTTTAGATCACGACGAAAAAAGTTTTATAGTCAACGAAGGTCAGCTGCAGGAAATTGAATATTCCTCTGGTAAAGCAATGGTAGGTGGAAAAGAAAAGAATGAACTACTGGACAGAGATTATAATAACTATATAGATTTTAAATTAAGTTTTGATGAACTGAATTTTGAAAATGAAGAGGAAGCTGTTGAGCAGCTGCAGGAGCTGGCAGAAGATATAAGCCAGATTGAAATTCATAAAAATAATAAGAGTGTAACTGACAGCAGACAGATGAGAATCGGAGAAGATTTTGATGAATTAACAAGGCAGCAGCAGCGAAAAAAAATAGAAAATTTTGTTGCAGAAGAATATAAAGATTCAAAAATAATTGGTAAGCCTGAACTATTAAGTTGGAAAAAAGCTAAAGATGGTTGGGGTAATGATGTAGTTAAGATGAAATTAAAAAAGAATTATCTTCGAACTCAATCTATGAATGACTCCATTATTTCAATCCACACTAAAAGCCGAGATGAAATGCAGCAGAAAGAAAATTATAAAGTAAAACCTCATATTCATCTGACTATTGATCGCAATAATAATTGGGGCAGAAAATATGCTTATTTAAAACAGGAACTATCACAGGTAATCAGAAAACATAATCTGACTTCAAGTCATAATGTAGATATAAAAAGAGATAGAAGCAGCAAAGAGTATAAAGAATACAGGATTTTAAAAGACAGATTATCAAGCTTTTCGTGGGTGGTTAATAAGCACGAGGAAGGTAAATATATAATAGACCAGCTGCAGCAGTATGAAAGAAATGAAAAGTCAGTTAAGCTAAATAATGTTGAAGAAAAATTAAACAAATACCTGGAGCTTGGTGGCAGCTATGATTTTGCTAGGAAGCTGCAGATTAACCTGAAAGAAAAATTAAACATTGAGATTGATGTAAAAGAGCCTAAAAGCTATAAAGAGGCTGCTAAAAATATTGAACAGGGTAACTATAAGCAGATTATCAATGAAGTTAGAAGTCAGGCTTTAAATGGTGAGAAAATCAGCGAGAGGTATAAAGAGTTTGCTAAAGAAGTATTAAATAAAGAACAACCCAATATGAGAGAATTAGCAACAGCCAGAGGTATTAAAACAGCTGTAAAAAACAGAGGTTATCAGCTGGATAGAAATTTTAATAAAGTTATTGATAAACAAACAATTAATAGATTTTGTGATAAAGAAATTAAAGTTATTGAGAGATTAGAAAAAAATAAAGTAAAGCAGAAGGTTAAAGGAAAGGTAAAGGATAGAAATTATTTAAGTCAGGATAGATTGAGAAAAGACTTGAAAAAAGCAGGGATCAAGGACTGTAAAAAAGCTTTTGGAGCTTCGGAAGTTGCAATAGTTTTTCAGAGCAACGAAAAATATATTAGAAATAACCTTGAAAAAGATAAGTTTTTAGCAGCTTCGGAAGTGAAAAAAGAAATCAATTCAATGGAACTAGATATTTCTGCGAGCTGGAAAGATAAAATAGCAGATAAAATATATAAAGAACAGGCACCAGTCTTTGAAAAAGAAAAAGAGATGAAAGAAGTTAATAATAAACTTAAAAATTTAAAGCAGCAGAGAGCTTCAGCTGCAAGAAGTTTAAACAGGCTGCAAAGCACCTGTAAAAAAATTGGTTTTGAGTTAAAGAACTTCACTAATGACAACAGCAGAGAAGAATTATTAGATGAAATTAACGAAAGCTCTAATAAAATTAAAGCTGGAATATCAATATTATTAACTATTTATAGAAATCAAGCAGCACCCAATAAATTTAAAAAAGCAAAGAGAATAGCTGCTAACCAATCGAAAAAGAAAATGAATAATTGGGATCAATATTTTGTCAGAGAAGAAAAAAATATTAGAAAAATTACTGATGCTGCTGATAAAAATAAAATTATAGTTAAAAACATTAAGAAGCTGCAGCAAGGTTATAAAGTAACAACAGTTAAACCAATAGATCAAATTGAAAATTACAAAAAAATTAAAGATCATGTAAATAAATTAGATAATTTAATTCGTCAATCAGAATATAAATTAAAAAATAATATAGAAAATGAATCAACAACTAATTTATATAAGATGAAAAAACAAAAGAAAATACTTGTAGATAAATTAGATAAAAGAGAAAAGGAATATAGCAAAGGTATAAAACTTAAGACAGAAACTTATAAATTTAAAGCAGAAGATAGTGAAAAAGTTTTTGAGATATTAGGGCAAAGAAAAGTAATGAATAAAAAAATTTATAAATTTGATAAGGGAATAAGCAAATTTGATTCTAATATTGATGATCGAATTGATGACTGTAAAGTTGATATAAAGCATTTAGAAAGAGAAAAAGGAAATATTGATGATGGAGGTTTATTAGGTAAAATAACAGGTAAATCTAGAAAAGCCAAAAATAAAAGAAAGTCAATTGATAAAAAAATAACTGCTAAAAAAGCTAAATTAGAAAAAATGACAAAGATAAGAGCGAGATTAGAAAATCTAAAAGAAAAAAGAAGTAATTGTTTTAGTATTATTCATAGTGGTAAAAATAAATTAAGAGAATTCAAAAAGAAAACTAAAGAAAGTAAAGTCCATAATATCACTAAAGCAAGAGATAGAGGCAGAAGTAGATAAATCAAAAATATAAGGGGGGTTAATTGATGGATTTTAAAAAAACCAGAATTAAACAAATTGAAACTGCATTAAAGACCACCCAAGAAAGATTTAATAGTTTAATTGAAAATGATTCAGAGGCACTGGAAGATTTTAAAGTTCAGGCTGTAGCAGAAGGTTTAAAATTACTTGATAATTATTTTGAGAGTTTAAGAAATGAAGATGACCCTGATATTGAGAAGTTAAGAAAAAAACACAATGAATTGCTGGATTTTATCGAAAAAAATTCTGTTGAACATTGATCAGTTTTAGAAGAAGGTTGTGAAGGGTTATAAAGCACTAAATATAAAGGGTTTCAACAAATGAATAAGCAGTCCTTTGGGTAGTCTTTCAGAATGAATAAACTATGAATGAATAGGGTCTTTATCAAGCCTATCTATTTATAGTTTATTTTTGTTATAAGAAGGATTTAAACCCTTCATCTATAAATTAATTAGTAGAACAAAAAAAGGAGGGTTAATTTTGAAAGAATACACCATAAAACAGGCTTCAGAAATTTTAGAAGTAAGTACCAGTACTGTAAGAAGGAGAATAAAATCAGGGGAATATGCTGCCGAAAAAAAGTCGGGTCCTTATGGTGAACAATATTATATACCTGCTTCCGAAATAGAACAGGCTGTTATGGAAAATGAAAGTGTTAATATTAGTAAAGTAACTAAGCCTGTAAATAAAGATGAATTTGTAAATTCGCTTATAGAGGCTACAGAAGACAAATATAGGGCTTTGTTTGAGGGAATCGCTAATAATATTATTGATAAAATAGAGCATCAGAATGAGCAATTAGAACAGTATGAAGAAGAATTAAAAAAACTAAAAGAACAAAATGAGAGATTTAATAAAGAAAGTGAAAAAAATAAAGAGAAAATTGTCGAAAAATTAGATAAGCAGCAAGAAATTATTGAAAAGCAGTCTAAGATGCTACAACAGATGCAGCAAGAAAAAAATAAAAGTATGATGGATAAAATTAAAAATCTATTCAAATAATATATTTTATTAGATTTATAATATTTAATAATATATTTTGTTAGGTTTATATTATTTTATATTATTTTATATTAGGTTTATAATATTTTTTATTGAAAATGGAGGTAATTATGAAAAAATTATTTGTTGGTGAAATTATTAATCGACAGAAAAATAATTATGATGGTTATAATTTACCTGTCGGTGGATATCAGATTATGATGATATCTAAAGGATATCCAGGGGAATATATAAAAAAAGATTTAAATCTTGAAATAGCTGCTGAACAATGGCTTGAGTGGTTGAATGATGAAGAAAGAGAAAAAAGAGAAAATCAAAATTGGTTTTATTTAAAATTTAATAAAGAAACTAATGAAATTGATTTTTTATGGTTGCCAGAAGAAATATTAGCAGATGCTTTTGATATAAACTAGAAGGGTGATAAAATGCCAAATTTATTTAATAAAAAAATTTTAAATAATAGAATAAAAGATTTTTCTGTCGAAAATATTGATGAAAAAATAGAAAAAATAAAAAACTGGCAGCAAAGTTTAAGTAAAATTAAAGGATTGAATGAAAAGAGGCTGCAGTCAGCTTTTCTAAAAGCTATTTTTGAAGATATATTAGGTTATGAAAATAGTCCTCAAAAAGAAGAATGGACTCTTGATATAGAGGCGACAACTGATGTTGATGCTAAACACCCTGATGGGATACTAGGTTTTTTTGAAAGGGTAGATAATGAAGAAATTCGAGGGCATGAAGGAGTAATTGAATTAAAAGGACCTCAAATCTCCTTAGATAAAGATCAAAAGAGACAGGGAACTACTTATAAATCACCTGTAGATCAGGCTTTTAGCTATACTAATAAGCTAGATAAATGCAAATGGGTTATTGTGTCTAATTTTATGGAAATTAGATTATATAAAGTTGGTCGCAGCAAAGAGTATTATGAAGTTTTTCTTTTAGATGAACTTGATGAAATAGAAAATTTCAAGAAATTTTACTATCTTTTAAACAAAGATAATTTACTTTCAAAAGCTGGAGAAAGTATAACTTATAAGCTATCTGAAAAAACATTAAAAAAAGAAGAAGATATATCAGTTAAATTCTATAATCTTTACAAAAATGTTAGAATAAATCTATTTGAGCATCTAAAAGAAAATAATCCTGAAAAAAATCCTGAATTATTACTTGAAAAAGCTCAAAAGTTTTTAGATAGAATAATTTTTATAGGCTTTTGTGAAGATAAGGGGTTATTGCCGAATGATTTATTACATGAGGCTATACAAAGAGGTAAAGAATCTTTTTCTCCCAGTAACACAGCAGTTTGGGATCAAATAAGAGGTGTTTTTCGTTCAATAGATGAAGGTAATGCTGCTCATGATATTAATGCTTATAATGGTGGATTATTTAAGTACGATAATGATTTAGACGGTCTAGTAATAGAAAATAATTTTTTTGAAGCTATATATAAAATTTCAGATTATGATTTTGATAGTGATGTTGATGTAAATATTTTGGGTCATATATTTGAGCAGTCTATAAGTGACCTTGAAAAACTAAAATCAGATATAAAAGATAATGAATTTGATGAAAATGAATCCAAAAGAAAAAAAGATGGTATTTTTTATACCCCTCAATATATAACAAGCTATATAGTAGAAAATGCTATTGGTGGTTATTTAGAAGATTTAAAAGAAAAATTAGGATATTATGAGCTGCCTGATATTGAAAATGCAGGAAGTGATTCCTGGGAAACTAGATATACAAAGCAGCATCTTGAATTTTATAATAAATATGAAAAAAACCTTAAAGAAATTAAAGTATTAGATCCAGCTTGTGGTAGTGGTGCTTTTTTAAATCAAGCTTTTGATTATTTATTAGAAGAACATAACTGGTTAAATAAGCAGCGAGATTTACTTAAAGGTGGACAAAGCAGCATCTTTGCTTTAGATTTAGTTCAAAGAGATATTTTAAAAAACAATATATTTGGTGTAGATTTAAATGAAGAATCAGTAGAAATAACTAAACTTTCTTTATGGTTAAAAACAGCAAACAAAAGAAAAACACTAACTAATCTAGATGATAATATAAAATGTGGTAATTCTTTGATAGATGATCCTGAAATTGCTGCAGATAAGGCTTTTGATTGGGAAAAAGAATTTGAAAATATAATGAATGATGGAGGGTTTGATATAGTTATAGGCAATCCTCCTTATAGAACATTATCTTTAGGGAAAAATCAATCTAAAACAAAAGAAATTTATTCAGATTATTATTCAAAGGAATATTCTATTTCTTCAAGTTATAAAATAAATACATATGCTTTATTTATAGAGCTTGGTTTTAAATTAGTATCAAACAAAAAATTTAATTTTAGTTATATTATTCCTAGTTCTTTTTTAACTAATCATTATAGAAAAAAATTAAGAAAGCATATAGTAGATAATTATTCAATTTTAGAGCTTGTAAAACTGAATGGGAAAGTGTTTGAAGATGCTGAAATTGGAGGAAGTTTAATATTTAATTTTAGTGAAAAAAGAAATGAAGATATAAATATTGTTACAAAAATAATATCCCAGAAATCTCAAGCTAAAGATATAAAAAATCACCCCAAGAATATAGTTGAGCAGAAAAATTATTTAAATATGCCTCATAATAAATTTTTGTTATCTGAATCAAGTGTGATTACAATTAAAAAATTCAAAAATAAATATAATAGGTTAGAAAGATATTGTGATTTTTATAATGGAATAAAAACAGGAAATAACAAAAAATTTATTTCAAATAAAAAAGAGAATGAAAGTTATAAAAAAATATTAAGAGGTAAAAATATTGATAAATACATTTATGATTTTAATGAAGAATATGTTTTATTTGATCCAAAACAACTTTGGAGTAACTATAATGAAGAAAAATATAAAGTTGATGAAAAAATTATTGTGCGTCAAACATCTGATAAGATTATAGCTGCATATGATAATAATAAGTTCTTCACATTAGATACTACTCATTTGATAATTCCTAAAAAAGTATCTACTAAATATTTAGTAGCTATATTGAATTCAAAACTTATGGATTTTTATTATAATTTAATTATTCCTGAAAAAAATAGAACTTTTGCTGAAGTTAAAATAACTAATTTAAGAGGGCTCCCTTTAGCTTTAACTACAAAAGAAGTAGAAAAAATAATTATTTCTAAAGTAGATAAGTTAATTAAAATAAAGAAAAAACTTAAAAAATTAGAAAAAAAATATTTTATAAGTGAACTGAAAAAGTATAGTTCAAATAAAGGATTAGATATTAGTAAGATTATTTCTAAAGATATATTTTCTAATGAAATTTATTCAGGAAGAGCTAGAAAAATAAGAAATTTCACAGTAAATATTAATACAAATATTATTACAATTTATTTAGATAAATCAAGTTCTGGAAAATATGAAGTGTTAAAATTTGAAGAAAATGATAAAAACAAGAGAAAATATATAAAATATTATCTTGAAAACCTAACTGATGAACAGCTTAATGAAATAGATAATAAATATAAAGGAAATATTCTCAAGAAAACTTTGCAGATTGAAATTCCTGATTATAATAAAGATCATGTAGTAAAAAAAGTGATTAAAGAATGGGATAATTTGCAGCAGGAAATTGTAGATTTAGAAAATGAAACTGAAAAAATTGATAATGCAATAGATCAGATGGTCTATAATTTATATAATTTAACTGAAGAAGAAATTAAAATAATTGAAAATAGCTAAAAATATCGAAATATATCAGCATCAGTAAATGAACTGGCTGCTGAAAATCTATATTTTATGAAATTATTAATTTTAGGAGGGAAATAATGAATAAAAAGAAATTTGAAGAAATGATACCGGACATTAATGAAATTATTGAGATGGTTCCAGATGTAAGAGGAAAAGAAGATGAGGAGGAGGAGATAACTACAGGTTTTAAAGTAGATAGTTTAGAAGAATTACTTGATCCAGAATCCCCCAGAAGAAAATTTTATAAATATTTATCTGGATTTGAACATGATGAATTAAAAATTATTCAATCTTTTATGTTAACAGGTAGATATATATTAAATGGATCAGAAAAATTTGATAAAAAAACTCTTATAGAAATGTTTGAAGAAAATTTTGATAGACCAAGTCATCAAAATGATAAAAGTGCGATGGTTAGTTATATAAGTGAAAAAACTCTACAGCTTGATAGATATTTAAACAAAGGATTAGAAGCTTTTAAAAAAATTAATAATTAATTTATAAAAGGAGTTAAATCTTCGCAAAAAAGGAGATAAATATTAAATTTACTAGAACTTAATCAGAAAAAAATTGTTTTATGAAGTTATTTAATTAATAGGAGGTAATAAAATGTCTAATTTTGATGAACTAATACAAAAGGCTAGAAATATTCAGAGGTCTATGATCAAGGTGCAGGAAAGAAAAAAGGAATGGGAAGAAGAAAAAATTTCTGAAGTTGAAAATTATATTAATGAAGTAATAGAACATATTAATGAAAAGGAATTTGACTTTGAATTTGAAATTAATAGAACGAAAAACAATTATGGTTTTTCGGTTCTTCATTTAAATATGAAATATAATGACGATTTAATAAATATATTTAATAAACCAAATTATAAACAAAAAATAATGTATTTAATTAGTGGAGGAACTCTTTCATATGCTCCTCAATACAACGGAGAAATTAGTATATTTTATTATGAGCCCCAAATTTATAAACATAATGATAGAAGAACCAACAGAAATTACGACAAAAGAATAGAAAGAATTAAACTTGAGGAAATATCACAAGGAATGATCCAAAAACATTTAGGTGAGTTTTTCAAGCTTTTAAATCAATGGGAATTAGGGGAATGATTTTACAAAAGTGCTAATGAGTGATTAAAAAATATTGAGTTATTATATATCGTTAGCTTATAATTGTTGTAATGACAATGATTATAAATAATTATATTTATAATTATCAAAAATGAAAGGTAATATAAAAACGAAAAAGGCCCCTCTTAAGAGGGGCCTTTTTTTATACTGAGAAATCAACAAGATTTCTCTTATTAGTCATATTTAATACTGTCCGTTCATCAGGAACGAACTTATCTAGTAAGTAAATTATATAAGCTAATGACATTTTTGTCAAACATATTTTATTTTTCTACAGTAATTTTCTCATATATTTCTTCGATATCTATTTTTTTATCTTCATCTAAACCAAGTTCTCTTTTTATAATCTGTTTCATCATATAGTTTTTATCATTGACCTTTTTTATATATTTTTTATCTTTATCTATAGTTCTCTTGTACTTTTTATATAAACCTAATGAACTTAATATTTTTTCATCAAGTTCATTTATTTCTTCTTTTAAATTGGTTATTTGATCTCCTAGGCGGGCTTTGCTCACAGATTTCATATGAGATAAATTAATATATCCTTGAAGTTTTTTAGGCTTATTTCTATGGTAAGGATAATCTCCTATTATTTCTACACATATTTTTTTGGGTCCAGGTGTATTTGTTATTGGAGCTATAATTGTTGTTCCAGCCTTTTTGTTTGCAATATCATTTTGTATAATAACACAAGGTCTATTTTTTTCTAACTCGTTACCAATCCCTTTTCCTAAGTGACATTCATAAACTTCTCCCCTTCTGACTACTCTTTTTCTAGCAGATTTGTTATGAAAATCAAGAAATAATAATTCTTTTAACCAGTCTAAATGTTTTTGAGCTTTATCTAATCTTATTTTCATATAATTTCCTCCAATTTTAATCTTTTCAAATATTATTATAATAAATTAATTGATAAATATAAAACACAATTTAATTATACATAAAATAATACAAAAGTTCAACTAAAATTAGACAAAAATAATACAATGTGATAACATTATATATATAATAAAATTAAGGAGGTACTTTTTATGGTAAACAAAGATAAAAAAGTTGGTTTTAGAGCTGATGGAGACAAATATGAGGAATTTAAAGAGCAATGCAAAAAAAATGATCTTTCTCCAAGTATGATTTTAAGAAAATTAATGGATGACTTTTCTGAGGGTAAAATAGAAGTTAAGTCCTTGTTTGATAATTATGATTTAGATAAAGTTAAGTTTATAAAAGAAATTTTTGAAAAAAATATTAATATAATATCTAATGAAATTAATAGAATTGAAAATTTAATCAATGAAAGAAAAAAAGAAATTTATAAGCAGCAAAGAAGAGGGGAATATTTCTTTGAAGATTTAGAAAAAGAATTTTCTTTAGATGACCCAGTTCTTGAAGGGTTAAAGAAAAAAAGAATTGTTTTAATTAAAGTTAATAAT
>Ga0163227_100423_pt1 | contig 10349 bp, 20 predicted proteins | sample MSEWel2016_09_14_2_FD_113148 | JGI IMG/M metagenome (GOLD analysis project Ga0163227, IMG submission 113148) | Subsurface microbial communities from deep shales in West Virginia, USA - MSEEL Well Study Marcellus 5H_2016_09_14 ...
CGTTATGTAAAAGGGGTGAGGAAGCATATTGCACTGTTTTCACCAATGTTTGTCATTGTCTATGCAATGGGGTTTACAACTCCCCTGCTACTCACCACCAGATACATAACAATATAGATTAAAGCACATTCCGTTCTATTGAGATATTATTGCTGGTTACAACAACAATAAATTCATCTCGCTTAACCGCCAGTGGGGTTATCTTTCCAAGGTGTAGTAAGACGTTGTGGGCGGCACCATTCAGCCTTTCATGAGTCCTTCTTAATACATTTAATGATTCTTCATGGCTTTTAATAGCCTCCTCAACTGCCTCTTTTTCGAAAGCTATTTCAACGAGAAACTGAGCACCTTCGATCTCATTGTTTTGGATTCGGTTAACGACTCCTGAGTAGTCTAAATCGGTCATTTCCATAGGTAAGTTTTTTGAGGTTAAATATAGCTTTCACACTTGGTGCAATAGTCAGGGTATTCGTTATCCTGGCTTTGCTTTACGAACTTGTAGGGGTGTTCGCAGACTGGTTCTTCTTGAGCGGTCAGGCAGTCGCATTTATGGGTTGTAACGCCACCACCAAAAGAACCACCTGTTGTATAAGATCCGGTATCGTTACATATAGGGCAGTTTGCCCGTTCAACATCTTCAAGGTCACTAACCTTTTCTACAAGACATATCTTTGAGGGGTATTCGTCAATAGACTCTCCTGTCCAGGTGCCATAAGACGCAACGATTGTTGCCTGAGTCCCATCGGTAAAGTAAAGAACCAGGTACCCTTCATCATCGAAGCCTGCTTTCTTCTTTTGCTTTACATCTTTAATTGTCTTGCCTTTTAAACTCTTGATATTCATCATTATTTACTGTTTAATTGTTATTCAAATTACCCTTTGCTTTTTCCAATTCCAATACTCCATTTCCAATTGGTCGATATTGCTATCCATGTAAACAGACATAGTAAAGCCATCGTACACCAGGTCGGCATATTTGAGTGTCGTACCTGAAATCAAATCCATGGTTGCCCGAAGTGCCTGGGTAATTGTGGCGCCATGTACCGGCATTAATTCGACTGACTGATTGGGGGTAAATGTGATATAACTCATAAGTTCTCTGTTTTTAATTCCGGAAATAAAGAACGGTCAGCATTGAATTCACCCTCAAAGAAAATGTACATTCCCATCTCTCTGGCTATCTGATACTCCACCCTGGCACCTTTGCTTTGGCCCCAGTCTCGGAGCATATATATGGCATCACAGGTAAGCAGCTCTGCAATATCCTCCTTCATGTAATCGTGCCAGGCTTTTCCCTTCTCATAAGGACTTACCTCTATTGGGTTCACGGGTGTATATCCCTTTGCAAGGAGGAATGAAGAGTGCCATGCGAACTTTTCTTTAACGGCTTCCATGGGGAGGCCGGTTATTTTTCCTGATACATACACTCTCATCGGCTTGCCTCCTTTTGTCTCATATCGCGTTTCACTTCTTCCTGCAATACATCAAGATTGTCCTCAACGTATTCTCTCACATCGGCACTGCACTTGTTGCTTTCGTAGTAATAAAGCAAATCTGAAGCAGGTACATCAATCATTCGTGTGCCCTTGTTTCGCCCCCAGGGCATGGGGCTTTCATCAGTCAGTGTCATGCTTCCTCCTTTTGTATTTTAATTAGAACATTAATTGCCCTTTCGGTGCTGTCGATTTGACTATTAAGGCGAGCTACCTTTCGCTGAAACAATTCCAGAAACTTAGGACTGTCAGCAGCCATCTCCTTGTAATTATCCCGGATGTGCTTTAACTCATCCAGATGCTCTGCGAGTGCGTAAATTGGACTTTCCATCATATCTTTACCATTAGTTTAACATCCTTATCGTAAGGTTCATACTCTACCTTTGTTTTCCTTATCAGGCGACCTGTGCCTTTGCACGACGGGCATTCCACAACATCGTAAGTATTACTCCTGGTGCCCGGGTCTTTAAGTATCTCACCGGCCCCTTTGCAGTCGGGGCAGGCAATTACTTTGGTTATGTATTTATCTCTTGCGTTCATTGGGGGTGCTTTGCGTTGGATATATTCTGCTTTTCAGTACACTATCATTGCGGTCGTGTGCGTTGGGGTTCTCTTTGTTCGACAGGTGTTCGTTGTAGCTCATTTCAGCAGCTGCCTGGGTTCGCTCCTTTTCGTAATCGGCAAATGCCGAGAGCACCTTATTCTCTGTAAGCTGCGTTCCGTACTGCTTGCTTTTCTTCATCTGCTGAAGTATGTAGTAACAATCCTCCAGGGAATAATAGTAGAAAGTGCTTTGTATCTCAGCAGACATTGCCAGAGCCGTTTCTTCATCAAATTGGGTAGCGAATGCCTGGGAAGCTTCAACAAGCAACACTGCCAACACACCCTCAACCTTCTCAAGCCCGTGTCTTCGCTTGAGCCACGACATTGCCGGATATCTCTCCCTGACAATCTGCGCGGGGGTAAGTCTGGCAAACGCTCTAACCAACTCCACCCGAGAAGCGCCTGCGGAGATCATCGGCAGTATTGCGGGACGCTGTTTGGCCGGTGTTTGTTCCATTCTTCAATTGGTTAATTATCTTATTCAACTGTGAGTTAACAAACTTGAGGTCGGCATTTTTTCGATAGAAAGGGTCGAGGCGGTTCCACCGTTGCAGAATAAACTTCCATGCCTCCAAAGCATCCTCATCGCTACCGCTCACCTCTTTCATGTACTTGCCTATTTCCTTGAGTGCTTTGCCATCGGCAGCCAAAAAACGATAATCAAGGCCCGACTGCTTGCGGTAGAATTCCATCCAGGCTTTTCGGGCAAGTGCAAAAAACTGATCCTTTGCTTTTGGCTCCATCTTTACAAATCTATCATGAGGCTCAATACTGTCCTCTCTGTCGGGCACCACCTCGGCCAGTAACTCCAGGTCGAGGTTTCCTTTTTTTACTTCCACCTTGCGCAGCTTGCCGCGTGAGTAACTAACGACAAACCGGGCTTTTGTGAATTGTATCTCGTAATTGTTCATAGTCAGATGCGTTCAAACGATTCGATGTTCAATTCATTCTTTAATCCAAGAAAGTCGCGCGCCTCACGGGCATGTTCAGGGCTGTCGAAGTACCAGGCTCCGGCACGGTTAACAGAGTAGCAGTCTTCTCCATCCTTACGGAACTGAAAGAACAGCTTCTCTGAGCCGTTGTGTCTTGTAAGAATGTAAATGCGGTTACATCTGCGTTGAAAGATGCTTGCAATGCTCTTTAATATTGCTTTCATACCTTACCTCCCAACTCCTTAATCATCGTGGCAATACGGCCATGCAGTCTCATTCTGCGAACCCACACCCGATTATACATCTCACTGTTTTCATCAAACTGCCTTGGAAGCGGCCAGGCCTTTAATTCATCCTTCAGCTCGTTAATCGACTGGCTGATTTCAGCTTCCGTGTTCAATTGCGCTGCCTTTTGCAGCTCCTTATTGGAAGGTCTGGGAGCAACAGCCCGGAGAAGATTGCCCCTGAACAATGGCAGCTTATCAATTCCCTCTACCGGGCTGAGCAGCTCTATGTCGTAGAAAAAAGACGACCCATACCTGTGCATATCAATCACGCTGCACTCTTCGCCCTTCAGCGATTCCGGTAACTTTCTGCCGGCAGGCAGATTGTCAATTATTACATTATCTCCTTGTTTTAACATGGCTTAATGATTTTCTAATTGTTTATTATAGTGATGCCGGTGGTATCTATGGTGTTGGGGTGGCTGTTGCTTTGTCTTTCGTTCATTGCGAACCACCAGCACAATTACAAGCAGCCATAACCCCCACAGCACATAAATCATATCTCGTCGGTTGAGATTTCAGAACCCTCCGGGAAATCAACGGAAGTGATCGACAATGGAATACCTACCTGCTTGCCGGTCTTCTTTTCCTTCATGCTTGCTTCAATGAAGAAGGCCGAGCGATGAGGCTTGTAGGCATCTTTAATGATATCCACGGCCTCTGTCAGCGATGGGTCATTGATATCCTTAGCCATCTTTTGCAGCTCAAGCACACGGCTGGGCTTCAGGTTGCCTTTCTGGTCTTTCTTCAGGAAGCCCTGAAGCATACGCACAAGCTTCGCAGTTTCTTCATTCGTACTGAGGCTGTCGATGTATTCGTTCACCTTCGCAATTCCGGCCTCTACGGTGTCGTCCCAGCTGTCGATAACCCGAAAGCCTACAACCACAGAGTTGCCATCCTTATCAGTAAAGGTGTGCGACTGCTGCCCCTGTTTGTACCCGAACAGGTCTTTCTTTTGGCGGAGCAGTGCATTGAGGCTGTTAAATACCTCTGCCTTTTTCTGACTCAGGAAACTACTCAGCACCTGAAGGTCTTTAATGTTACTGGCAACAACCTTATTCACATTCTCCCGGTAATCCTCGCGGGCTTTCTTTTTCTCAGCCTTTTCGGCTTCCTGATCCTGCTGCAATTGTCTCAGCAATTCTGCCCTGTCTTCGGGGCTTAAAGATTTTACATCTACACTCATGATTACTATTTGTTTTTGGTTAATACTATTCTGAACACTTTGATAATTAATGCCAGGAGAAAGAGCGTGGCAATCAATGCACCCAAAGCAATTGGCGCCCACAGTGGGGTAAGCACCCATAACCATGCCCAGTCGATCTGGTTTGTCAGCTTCAGTGTTACGAATATTGCCAGTAGTACTGCATCTACTCCTGCCCCTTGAGATATTGACCTGTCGTTATTCATATTGCAACTGTTATTGTAGTTAAGAATTCAATGTGTCCACTTTCACTGTGTGACCTTTCTCTTCGATGATTTTCTTGTGAAGAAGATCCCAGGGCCTCTTTGCCTGCATCTGCATATCCAGCAGGTCGGCAAGTGACTTTTTAGAATAATCCCAGTCAAGGAATGCTTCGCAGGTGTCCACCCATTCTATCATCCAGTAATACCAGTACAGGTCGCTGGTTATGTACTTACTCACTGCACGCTTGAGGCGCTTGCCCGTGTATCCATCGTTGCGAAAGAGCTCTTCCACAAACTCGCAGCCTGTCTCGTACATCAGTTCCAGATACTTGTCGGGCGTTAATCCGAGCATATTGGTTATCGCCCTTTCGCACCACACGGTGCGCGCTTCCATTGCTTTTGCATTTTGTTTCATGGTTTTAGTTCATTGCTATTCCGTTATACAATTGATTCTTTGCCTCTATTTCTTTTTTGCGGGCAACACTCGCCAGCTTGCGGTGGAGCTCCTTCATCTCCGGCACGGTCATCTCATAGAGAAGTTTCCCGGCAATGCGCTTATCCAACAGGAACTTGTTAACCCGCTGCCAGTCGTTCTGATCGGCATAGACACCACACTTATTGAGCATTGTCATAACGTTGCTTCGCCATTGCCTTACATCAGGAGGTGTTGTCTTTCGCTTGCTTACAGCTTCTTTTAACCGTTCAATTAGTTCATCCATCTGGCGGTCGGTAAGGTCTTTTGAGCTTTCCACACCGTACCCGGCTAGTATATCGCGCTTGTTTGGCAAGGCTCCTGCCTTGTACATGAGCGCGTGTGCGACTCTTCGTTTTTGCTTAATATCCATTGCCTTCGAGTATTTCATCGCCCCAGTATTGTGCGGCTCCGTCGGGGTAAATAATTAATGGCTTTCCTCCACCATATCGGCTCAACACATCAGCCCTGTAACCTTCAACCCATATCTTGACGAAAGAATCATACCTTATCTTTCTCGCCACCCTGCCTTCAGGATGCTTTCCATCTGCGTGCGAAACCCACACAAAAAGCTTTCTTGGAAATCTGGCTCTTAGTTCTTTATATGCCGGGTATGATAAGTCACTATATTGTACACTATCCGTAACTACAATATTGGCACTCTTATGCTTTTCCAGACGCACAATCAACTCATCAATCGGCTCTTGATCTAAAAGGGTTATTCTATGTTTTACTTCATGCATTTGATAGTTCATAAACGCAGTCTTCATGCTTTCGGAACCACCTTCCTCAAGTGAGTTATATAAGACCTTCCCGAACTTCGTCAGATATTTTGAAAGCATTACGGCACAGCTCGTTTTGCCATTAAAAGAATTCCCCCATATAATCCATGAACCTATTCTTTCAGGGTCTCCAAAAGACTCTCTCCACTTACCGGTGAATTGCATCACATTGCGTCTTTTGTTATATAGCTCTGTTACACTAATTGCTCTTGCCATTATGCCTCCTGTGCTTGCTGGTTTAACTTCTGAATCTCAGTGTATATGCGTCGCAAACTGCCTTGGGTTTTGCTGTACAATTGCTGAGGGTTGGGGACGTTGTTCGCTTTTGCAATCATTGCCACCTGCTGACGGTTGAATTTATTCAGCTCGTCTCCTCCATCAGGAGTAATCTTCTGGTAGCGGCTTCCGTAACGGCTGAATATCTCGGTATATCCTACTTTCTTGTTACCAAGATTCTTGTCTATTTTTTTGCGCAACCCATCGGCACCAATCATGTACCAGCCACAGGCATACTCAGTGGCATTCCAGAGAGCTTTCAGCTCCAAAAAAGCAGGGTAATCCAAATCACCGGCCTCATCAAGCACCACAATAGGAGCAGGCACGGAACGTAGATAAAAGACCAGGTCATCATATACATCGCTGTATCTGCCAATAGATACCAGGCCAAACTCGCGGGCAATGGCCCTGATAAGCTTCTGTTTTGTCTTTACCTGTGAGCAGTCGATGTATGCAGCATTCTTATTGTTGCGGCAAAACCACTTAGCAGCGTAAGTTTTACCAACGTCGGCACTGTCACAAAGCAACCCCGACAAAGAGTTATTCTTACAAGCTGCCAGCTGCCCGGTCACAAATTGAAAGACGGGTGTTTTAGCCGTAACCAATTCTTTGCGTCCGCTAATCTCAACCTGAAGCCGGCGGGCAATGGATATCCACTTCGCATCAGCCAGTACATTGTCCATGTCTCCCTTGCGGGTAATGCGCGAAAATTGCGAAGAGCTGATTCCAAGGGCCACGGCCATCTTAGCATCACTTGAGTAATTGTTCCGGCGCTCTTTGATAGCTGCCACAATTCTGTTTTTTAAATCTGTTGTCATCATAGTTCAATCGTTTTAGAAATTATAGAGAGTCCAATGCTCTCTGTATATTGAAATCTTCATCGTCAGAGTAGTCTTCAAAGTCTGTCTCAATCTCGTCCGGTTCCACTATGTCCGGCACCGTTTCCACAATCACTTCATCCTCCTGCTCTTCCTTCTCTATGATGTGAATTTTTGAAAGTGACGCCTTGCCATCTTTGGCAAGCTTATCGAACTGACTTACATACTTGGCCTGTTCGGTGTATGCGCTGCGATCATCGTCTGTTTGCTCAGCCGTGGCAGTATTGTAGGTCTTAATCAGCTCTGCTTTGCAAATAAATGTCCGGTCCTGATAGAGATAGACTTCTTCAATTCCATCCTCGCCAGGCAGATAGTAAGCATCCACCTTGTAGTTATTTGGCTTAAGCTTTTGCAACACCTCTGGAGAAGGCAACTGGTACTTACCATACTGCACCGTTACATATTGCGAGCGACGAACACTTGTTTCGGTGTGGTCTCCGATGTATCGAACAAGAAGCGCGCGGTCGATATCCAACAGATCCGGATTCTGATATCTCTTAAGAACATCCATTCTGGTCATATTTGGATAATACTTCTCATCAGGGTGCTTGCTATTATTGTACTTCTCTATTGTAAATCTGTCATCAGCAACAAGCTGCTCAAATGTGTAAGCCTTCTCCTTCACTTTCATACCTTCATCATCCCACGTTTTTTCCTGACGCGGCCTGTTGGCTTCAAGCTTTGAGTAGAAGCGACCAATACCATCCTGATATCGTTTCTCGTAACCATACTTCTTAAGGCGGTTACCTGTCTCTGCATACTTCTCCTGCGAGTTCCCTGGATTACACCAGCGCACAAATGGGAATATGATTCCGGCTTGCATCAGGTCGTCTTTGAACTTGTTAACCAGGTGATGCTCCACCTCCACCTCGGCAGGCGTGCTCATATTGTGATAGTCGAAGAACTTGAACATGTCGCGAACACAATCAATAAATAGTCCCTCGTCTTTATGCCTGCTATATGAGGCACCAACCACACAACCACTCTTCACATCATAAGCGTAATAGGCTTTTACACGTGTGCCATCAGGCAACTTGCGCGGAAGGTCTCGGTCGTCCATCGAGATTTTACTAAGCGAGAACATGGGCGCGTGACGGTGGTGGTGTGGTCTGCGAATACTTGTGAATTCGTGACTGTCACTCCTGGCCTTATCTACAATCACACGATTCTTAGGATTGTTGATGTAATTCCAGATAGTACTTTCACTCACCATTACCGGCACACCATCTTTATCAAAGAAGTCGTTGCGGTCGTAAATCTCTCCGGTGTCGTAATCAACCACATCTATAGCACCGCTCAGGAATTGCAGATACAAGTCATGCACGCTCGAAGAGAATGGCTTGTTAGGCATAGCATAGAGGGAAAGGATAAGACGCTCCATGTCAGCAGTCACCTTCCTGCTGTTGCTGTTACAATAACCTCTGTGTATAAGAGCGTGATATCCTTCCTCCATGTACTTCTTGTGCCGTTCTTTCAAACGCCTGGGATTAGATGGAAGTGTATGATTATATTTCTTCTTTAAGTCTTCATCACACTTAAGCTGCTCCACTGTCCCGGCAACTGATTCCCATATATGAGAAGTTCGTCCACCCAGGGCTTTTCTCTTACCGGTTCTTTTAGTGATCACTCTGTGAACAGCATTAAGGAGATCAGCATTAGTTGAATATTCGTTAATCACCTCCCCAGGAAGATTGCGGCCATCAGGCAACTTGAATGCACTAAAGTAAGCGCGTGCATGACGATCTGGTATAATGTATTTTTCAAAGTCATTAAAACGTGCTTTTTTGTAAGGATCTCCTTCCTTAGCTACAATCAACGCCTTGAATCTATCGGGAATGCTTTCGTATTTTATCAATGCCGGACGACCAGGCCCACCTCCCTTACGCACAACTTGCAATCGGTCGCGCGAAACCAGGGCATCATAATTGGCTTTGGTCATGATGGCGCCTTCGCCATAAAGCCAGCCGCCCGCAACACATAATATGTTATCGTGATATTCCAGCATATAATACAGATTATTCTGTACTGATTTCAGTTGCTATTTGCTGACGAGATTCAACAAGTCTTCGGAGTACTTCCATTGCTTTCTTATGCTTCTTTGCAGTCGGACGTCTTAGAATTTGGCTGGTATTACCCCTCGTCTCCCCAATGATTTCAGCTACTATGTTTATGTCGCCAAACTTTTTTTGCTCTAAAACTTGTTTTTCTGTCATTTTTCGCCGTAGTTTTGTATTAAACTTGTTACAATATTACAGGATATTCTGTATTAAATCAAATAATATTGGCAAAAAATTTAGAAATATCTGCACGTTTTACAGAAATGCTTGAATTTCTTGAGCTGAAACCGGCTCAATTTTCAAAGCTTCTAGGGTACGATAGGCCCCAAACCATCTATGATATAAAGAGTGGCTCAACAAAACCATCGTCAGATTTTTTTTATAGATTCATTGATGCAGGATTTTCTGAAAAAATTAACTTAGAATGGTTGATTGCCGGAAAAGATCCCATGAAAATGGCCGACAAAAAGAAAGAAGAACCAGACACAACCGTGCATCCCAGTCTATTAATGGAATACCTCAGAGAAAAAGACCAGGACATCAAAGAGATGGCTGAGGAGATCGGCAGTTTAAAGGCTCGTTTAACTTCATTGCAACGCAGATATCATCCTGGAGAAAGCGACAACATGCAGGTTGCAGAACCATAGACACACACACTTTTCTTTTACTTTTCACGCAGAAGCTTCACTAAAGCGCTGTATTACAACGACTCAAGCGCTTTTCACTGTTGTCTTGTTGCGTTTTTTATAGGTATTATCCCCCTTGCAATTTTCAATAAACCCGCTTTTTATTCGTATATCTTTATATTATTACCATATCTAAACACTGTTTTTGTTTGAATTTTGTAAGCCCTTTTGTAAGCCCTTTCGCAAGTCCTTTCGTGTTTTTATCAAATTGTCCAGGAGTATTTATTTGGTTGTTTTTTGGGTGTATAATGGACTTACTTTATTGCTTGTTTTCGCTTATTTGACGGGCTTTTGCAGTATAGTTGAATGGTTGTTGAAGTAGCATAAAAAAAGGGCTACAAAAAGCCCTTAGTTATTGAATCGAAAATGATGTTTTTTTAATAGTTTTGTACAATTCGTTTTGAATCGCTTTTTTGTAATCCTTTATTTTTTAGTGTTTTGCGTGTTTTTGGTTTGCACGTTTTGTTTTGTACCCCTTA
>Ga0163227_100434_pt1 | contig 10049 bp, 6 predicted proteins | sample MSEWel2016_09_14_2_FD_113148 | JGI IMG/M metagenome (GOLD analysis project Ga0163227, IMG submission 113148) | Subsurface microbial communities from deep shales in West Virginia, USA - MSEEL Well Study Marcellus 5H_2016_09_14 ...
GAGGAGCTCAGATTGGAAATGGACTGCCGACTCTAATTTATCAGGCAGAAGCTTCATTTAAACTCTGGACACAGGAGATGCCGCCCAAGAAAAAGTGGTATCAAATAGCAGAAGCAGCAGTAGAAAAAATAGAATCCAAAAAAAATAATTCTGACGAATAGTTATCAATTTATATCTATTATACATTAACTAATGTATAATAGATTTAGGCAATAATTTATTAAAATAGCATAAAAAAGCAAAACAGTCGAAAGTCTGTGACGCAAAAACATAAGTCTAAGGGAGAATTTCCTATGATTGTTATGTCTGCCTCAGCTTTAAAATTGCCAGTGAGATATACTTAATGGCAATTTTTTGCATTATAAGTTTAATCTATTTTAATAGTATAAATAGAATAAAGCAGGAATAATTATTCTTTTGACAAATATTAGTATATTGATACTAAATAATGACAAATTTCGATAATAATACTGGAGGTGAGGAAATGACAGCGCAAAACAGGAAAAAATTAGGAGAACTTCTAGTAGATCATGAATATATAAGCAGAGAACAATTACAGGAAGCTCTAGATATATTAAAAAATACAGATAAAAAAATTGGAGAAATTTTAGTTGAACTTGGTTATGTGAAGGAAAAAGATTTGATAGAAGTTTTAGAGTTTCAGCGGGGTATACCTCATGCAGATCTTGATAAATATTTCTTTGATCCTTCTTTAGCAGAATTAATACCCGAAAATATAGCCAGACGTTATTTAGCAGTTCCGATTGAAAAAAGTGATCAGGGTAAATTAAAAGTTGTGATGGCTGATCCAACTGATTTAGTTGCTGTAGATGATATAGAAATGTTGAGCGATCTGAGTGTGGTCCCACTTTATGGAGCTCCCAATCAAATTCGTGCGTCAATTGACAGGCTATATGGTAATGATGACATCGATATTTCTAATATTTTTGAAGATTTTAATCTTGAGGAAATCGCAGATGTTTCGGATAATCAAGATGAAGAGATTTACGAAGAAGAAGAGCTTCGGGAAATGGTAGATGAAGCACCAATTATTAAACTGGCCAATTATATTATCAGTAAGGCTTATCAAAAAGGAGCAAGTGATATTCACATTGAACCCGAGGATGATAAAATTAGAGTTCGTTTTAGAATAGATGGGGTTTTAAAAAAGGAGATGACAGCTCCTAAATCTTCACATCGTGCTTTAGTTTCCAGAATTAAAATTATAGCTAATCTGGATATTACTGAACATCGAGTTCCTCAGGACGGAAGAATCAAAATGATTTTTAAGGGTGAAAAGCTTGATATGCGTGTTTCTACCCTGCCGACAATTAAGGGAGAAAAGATAGTTATTCGTCTTTTAGCCCAGAATACAAACCTTTTAGATCTGGATAATTTGGGTCTATCAGATTATAACAGAAAAAAAATAGGACAGTTAATTAAAAAACCAAATGGAGTTTTATTATTAACAGGACCTACAGGTAGTGGTAAATCGACTACACTCTTTGCTGCTTTAAATGAACTCAACAGTCCTCAGATTAATATGGTTACAATAGAGGATCCGGTTGAGTATCAAATTGCCGGTATTAATCAGGTCCAGGCAAAAGAAAAATCAGGCTTAACTTTTGCTAAAACCTTACGTTCGATTTTAAGGCAGGATCCAGATATCATAATGATTGGTGAGATGCGGGATCAGGAAACTGCAGAAATAGCTGTCCGATCTGCTTTAACAGGACATCTTGTGTTCAGTACTCTCCATACAAATGATGCTGTGAGTTCTATCACCAGATTAATTGATATGGGTTTAGCTCCTTATCTAGTAGCAGCTTCTTTAAATGGTGTTGTTGCTCAGAGACTTGTGCGCAGACTCTGTCCCCACTGTAAAGAAAAAAGAAAAATTGAGAAAACTGATTTAAAATATTTAAATGATCCTGATATTGAAGAGGCATATTTTGCAGTTGGCTGTGAAAAATGTAATAATACCGGCTATGATGGACGACTGGCAATTCAGGAAATTTTTGAAATTGATAGTCAGGTAAAAGAAATGATCAGTGAAAATCTTGCCAAAGAAAAAATTGCTGAATATGCTAAAAGTAAGGGAATGGTAACTTTAAAAGAAGATGGAGTTGCAAAAATTAAAGCCGGAGAAACCGATGTTTCAGAATTAGAAAGAATAATTTATTAAAGCTAGATTGGAGAGTGGTCTTATTGGAATTTGATAAGTTATTAAAAATAGTATCTCAGGATGATCAGATTTCTGACCTTCATTTAACGGTTTTTTCTCCTCCCTATATTCGTAAAAACGGAAAATTAAAACCCTACGAAAAATATAATGGAGAATTAACTGTTGAAGATACTGAAAAATTAGCTAAAGAAATGATGAATGAGAAACAGTATAAAGAATTTAAGGAAAAAGGAGAATTAGATTTTTCTTATAGAATACCGGGTACTTCAAGATTTCGGGTTAACGCCTATCATCAAAGAGGTAGTGTAGGAATAGCATTGAGGATTATTCCTAATGAAGTCCCTACAATTGATGAGATGGGATTACCTGAAGTTTTCAAAAAGCTTGCCGGTCAAAGAATGGGATTAATCTTAAGTACCGGACCTACTGGAAGCGGTAAATCTACAACCCAGGCATCAATCATTAATGAGATCAATCAAAATCGTCAATCTCATATTATGACTTTAGAGGATCCAATAGAATATCTGCATAAACATAACAAAAGCCTGGTCCATCAGCGCGAAGTGGGCAGTGATACTAATAATTTTAAAAGAGGATTAAGAGCCTGTCTGCGTCAGGATCCAGATGTGATTTTGGTCGGTGAAATGCGAGACTTAGAAACCATCCAGATTGCACTGGAGGCAGCAGAAACTGGTCATTTAGTTCTGGCCACGCTGCACACTAATAGTGCTCCTGCTACTATTGATCGGATTATAGATGTTTTTCCATCAGGACAGCAGGGTCAGATTAAAATCCAGCTGGCTTCAGTATTAAGTGCGGTTATTGCTCAGCAGTTAATACCTACTAAGGATCAGAATGGCCGGGCGGCCGCTTTTGAGATTATGATGGCTACTTCGGCTATCAGAAATATAATTAGAGAAGGAAAGACAAATCAGATTTATTCTGCTATTCAGACAGGCGGTCGCTACAATATGGTTACTATGGATAATTCGCTTTTAAAATTATATCAGCGGGGAAAGATTTCTAAGGAATCAGTTTTACATCACTGTAATGATATAAAATATGTGAATGAAAAATTGCGTTAAATTTAAGTAAAGAAATAAGGGAGGTACAAAATGGCACAACTTTATAGTTACAAAGCTCGCGGTCAGTCAGGCCAGATTTTAAATGGCAGTATTGAAGCAGCCAGTAAAAAAGATGCAGCAAAAGAGCTGCGGGATAAAAACTTATATGCTGTTTCAATTGAGGAAAGTGAAGACAGGAAAAAGCAGGAAAAAGCATCTAAATTTTCGCTTGCTATGGATATTTCAGAGATAAATATTTTTGGCGGCGGCTATAAGGTTTCGGAGCTGGCTAATTTTGCGCAGAGGCTTTCTGTTTTAATTGCGGCTGGAATTCCACTTGTCAGATCACTGAGTATTATTAAAAATCAGTCCAATGCAAAACACGAAAAGGAAATGTTAGACCAACTATTAGCCAATGTGGAGGCAGGAGAAACTTTATCCTCTGCTTTACAGGAACATCCTAAATATTTTCCTAAACTTTTTATTCATCTGATCAAAGCAGGAGAAACCGGTGGAGTTTTAGATGAAGTATTATCAGAATTAGTAGAATATTACCGCAAACGAGATAAAATAAATAAAGAAGTTAAATCTGCTTTATACTATCCGATTACGATAGTTATTGTGGCTATAGCAGCTGTCTTTATCTTGATGGGTTTTGTACTTCCTAATATTTTAGAGATGCTGGTTGGATTTGGAGGAGAAATTCCGCTGCCAACTCAAATCTTAATTTTTGTCAGTAATATTATTTCTTCATACTGGTGGGCAATCTTAATTGCTGCAGCTGGAGCAGGATTTTTACTTAATTCTTATCTTAAAACTCCAAAAGGTAAATTAAGAAAAGATAAATTATTATTAAAAATACCTGTGATTGGTGATTTAATCAGAAAGGTGGTTATTGCCAGATTTGCAAGTACTATGTCACTTTTAATTAAAAGTGGTGTTAATATTATTAATGCTTTACCTGTTATTGAAGAAGTTGTAGATAATGAAGTTTTTGCAGATGTTTTATTAGAAACCAGAATGAGAGTTAGAGAGGGTTCAACACTTTCTGAACCAATTCGTCAGAGCGGAGAATTTCCACCAATGGTAGTCCAGATGCTAAAAGTTGGGGAAGAAAGTGGTAATATAGAGGATATGTTAAATAAAATATCCGCTTATTATGACATGGAAGTTGCAAATGCAATTGAAGGCAGTATTTCTTTAATTGAGCCGGTAATGATTATTATTTTAGCTGTAGTTGTTGGTGGAATTGTAGCTTCGGTTATTTTGCCGCTGTTCAGTATTTACAGCAGTTTTTAGTTTTTAGCAGCCAGGAAGGATGAGAGTATTGAAGTCGTACAACTATAAATGTAAAGATATAAAAAGTTGTAAATTACTTTTCAAAAAAATTAAAGATAAGAAAAATCAATTAATTCAAATATTTTCACCTTTAAACCGCAAAGAAAATAAAAAAATAATAGAATATTTCAATCAATATTTGCCCAAGTCTACACTGATAGCTGCTTCTACAGAAGAAGTTATATTTAATTCTAAAACAGGCACTGAATTTATGGTAATCAGTGTGATTAAGTTTGAAAAAAGTTATATTAATGATTTTTATTTTAAAAATAACTTAACTGATCGACTTAATTCTATTAACCTAGAAAATTCAAAAGCAATAATTATTCTTTCAGCAGAAAAACAACTTAATGGAGATCAGATTGTTTCTGCTTTAAATAAGGAAAATCTAAATATTGTACTAGCTGGGGGTTATGCGACTTCCAGTTCAAATTTAGGCTATATTTTTAATAAAGATGGAATCCATAATACAGGTTCTATTGCTGTTGTTTTAGCAGGAGAAAACCTAAAAGCAAATTGGAAATATAATTTAGGCTGGGAAAGTATTAGCCGAAAAATGGAAATAACTAAAGTTGATAAACAAATTGTTTATCAACTTGATGGCAGGAATATATTTGACGTTTATAGAATGTTTTTGGGAGAAAAAATTAATGATAAATTAGCTACTGCAGCCATTCTTAAATTTCCTCTTTTATTAGAAAAAGATATTGAACTTGCCCGCTGTGCTAAAAAGCGAGTAGGGAGTGGAATTGAATTTTCCGGAGAACTAAATCAGGGTGATCAGGTTAGGATATCTTATGGCAATTTAAATAAGATTTTACGAAATTCCACTCAATTATATCAGAATTTAGATTTTGAACCGGAAGCAGCTCTAATTTATTCCTGTACAGGTAGAAGTTATTATTTAGACTCGAATGATTCAGGTCTAAATAGTGAATTGAAATTCATTAAAAAAGCTAATATTGGCTTTTGTACAGGAGGAGAATATGGAGCTGCAGAAGGGAAATATTATAATCTAAATAATACTACTACCGTTCTATATTTAAGTGAAAATTGTGATGAATTTAGAGGTGAAAATATTGCAGAGGAAGCTCTTATTGATTTAAAAACAGAAAATTTATTTTATCTTTCCAAAAAAGTAATTTCTGATCTAGAAAATATTAATCAAAAGATGCGGGTGGCAAATAAAAAAACTGAGGCAAAAGATTATCAAAAGACTGCTGAAGAATTTTTTAAACTTATATTTCTAGACCAAAAATATACAGGAGCGGTTGTGTGTGAGGATAGTAATCAGGAATTAAAAATGTATATTGAAGATAGTATAAATTTAGATATTTACCATCACTTAAAATCATTATGGGATTATAAAAGAGATTACATATATCAAAGAACAAATATCCTTGGCTATCAGAGGATGTTCATAATTTATTTAAATAAAGAGGTAGAAGTTCAGATTATTATTTTAAGTGATGAAGTTGATTTGTTTGATATTAAGGAAAATGAGCTGTTTATTAATCAGATTCCAAATTATTTAAAAAAAGCAATGCTTTATGAAAAACTAGACAAAAATATAGCGAGTTTATCAACTCTAGAGAAAACTTCTGACTTTCTTTATTCAACCCTGGAACTTAACACTCTTTATTGTAGAATTATTGATATTGTAGTAGGAACAATGGGGATGGAAGCTTCTTTACTTTTAGTAGGAGAAAAATCTGAAGTTGAAATTGCAGAATACAAGAATTTAGATATAAATAGTGATCTGTTTTATTTTCTTAAGGGGCGATATGATGATATATTAGAAAAAAATCAAATTATTATTGAAAATGATTTAAATCTAAATCAGCAATTCAATTCATTTATTGCTATTCCAATAATTTTAGATAATTATAAGGGAGTATTATATGCAGTTCAATCAAAATATCAGACATTAATTGACGATAGTCAAAAACAATTTATTAGAACTTTAGCCAATCAGATTCGAGTAAGTATTAAAAATGCTTTAAATCATCATAAACTACAGAAATTAGCAGTAACAGATGGTTTAACCAAGTTATATAACCACCGTTATTTTCATAATCTGGTTAAGACTAAAGATAATAATTATTCTATAGCTATACTTGATATTGATGATTTTAAATCTTTTAATGATAATTTTGGGCATCAGGCCGGGGATGAAATTCTGCGGCAGTTATCTAAATTATTAAAAGAAGAAGTTAGAGAAAATGATTTAGTTGCTCGTTATGGTGGAGAAGAGTTTATAATATATTTAAATTTGAGTGACAAGATAGTATTAAAATCTTTATTAAAAAGGTTATTAGAAAAAATAAGAAATAAGGTAATAAAATTTGAAAAGGAAAAGTTTCAAATTACTGTTTCTATTGGGGCAGCTATTAATAACAACAAAAAAGATACTCAAAAAATAATTAAAGAAGCAGATACAGCTTTATATATAGCAAAGGGTTTAGGAAAAAATCAAATTAAAATTTATCAGGAATAATTTAATTTGTTAAAAATTTCTTTAATCCTTGAATTCATATTAAAAATATGGTATTCTATAAAAAAGTTAAGCTATATGAAATTATTTGGAAGCTTTGAGTGTCGGTTTTAATCAGTGGGTACCTGTTGCCGGCAGGAGCTAATGGTACAACCGGCCAGAGATTTGGCCGGTTTTTTTGATTTTAAAGGAGGTGAGGCTAAAATTATAGACCTGTAGAAGTTAGAATATTTTATTAAATTTTTAAATTATATGAGGAGGAAGAAAATATGAAAAAAACAAGAGATATCTTTAGTGGAAATGAAGGTTTTACTTTAATTGAATTGTTGATTGTAATTGTGATTTTAGGTGTGCTGGCAGCGATAGCAGTGCCGAATTTAATGGGACTGCAGGATAGTGCTAATGTAGAAGCAGTAAAGTCTAACATGAGAACTTTAATGACAGAATTAGAGGCATATGAAGCTCAGGGGAATGATTATGACACAACTTGGGACTCATTTAGTACATTAGCTAATGAAGATAATGTAGATAGTTCTGCTGCAGCAGCTCTAAATGATATGGATTTAGAGAAGGAATCACTGTCTTTTTCTACTAATGATTATGCAATAGAAGTTAGTGTAGCAGATCCTGCTAATGATGGTAAGTTTGTTATTTTGAATATTAGTGGTGGAAGACTTAGAACGACTACTAATAGCGATGGTAGCGTTTCTACTACTACTCCTTAATAACACTATTATTTTTAATTTCAAGATGGAGGTTGAACTTTGTATTTAAATAATAAGAAACTTATCAATTCAATAAAATTTAACCTCTGTTTTGTAATTATTGTTATTCCTTTAGTGATGTATTTACATTTAGTTATAGGGGGAGAAGCAGCAACAGAGATCTGGGGCAGTTTTATAAATATTTCTTTCTATTCGTATTATAAGATGATATTTTTTCTGGCTGCCTCATTTTTTCTTTTGATTTCATTTCTTAAATATATTGATCAAAATCAACTTCAGAAAAGCAAATATTATATTCCAATAATTATTTACAGTATTTTAGCGATTACTTCAACTTTTGCTGCTAAATATAGGGGAATAGCAATCAAAGGGTTTCCAGATCGCTATGAAAATATTTTTGTTCTGTTGGGATATATGTTATTGGTTGTAGTTGTGCGCAATATAGTAAGAGATAAAAAATCATTTCAGCTGATTTTAAGGGCTTTATTTATTTCAGCTTTAATTTTAACTATTCACGGTGTTTTACAGTTTTATAACTATGATCTACTGGCAACTGATTTTGGAAGAAAGTTAATTACACCTGCAGGATTAGATTTTTTTATTAAACGGTTAAGTTTTGTTGGCAGAAAAGTTATTTATTCTACAATGTATAATCCTAATTATGTAGGAAGTTATGCTTCGATGCTTGTTATTTTAGTTTTAGCTTTATATAATGTTTCTCAGAATAAAAAAAGATTATTTTTGCTCGGTATTTTTAGTGCTTTATTATTTTCTTTTTTAATTGGGTCTCGTTCCAGAGCTGGTTTTATGGGTTTTATTGCTGGAACAGTAATTATATTATATATGCAGCGGCAGTTTTTAAAAAAGCACTGGTTAAGAATTTTTATTATTATTACTGCTTTTACTTTAGTTTTTATTACTATGAATGCCAGGAGTTTAGATGAAATTTTCAGTGATGTTTTGTTTCCCAAAACCGAAAAAGAAAAATATCTAGAAGAGGAGATTTTACCACCAATAACAGAAGTGAGTTCTAAAGCTGGTAAATTGAAACTAAAAACAGCTGAAGCGGAATTTGAGATTATAATGAATTCAGATCAGATTAAAGTTTTGAATAAAAAGCCAATCAATGTTTATAATTCAAAAAATGAAGTTAAAGAAATTATTTTTAAGGGTAAACAATATCTTCATCACAGCTTTCAGATAAATGAAAAGAAAAATTATCTAATCTGGAATTATGGTGGTAAGAGTGCCCATTTTCATTATCAGGATGGACAGGTTTTAATGTCAGGAATGCACAATAATTTGTATCCTTTAGAGAAAGCTGAAAGCATTGGTTTTGAAGGTTATGAAAGATTGGGTTCATCCAGAGCTTATATCTGGTCACGAACTTTACCATTACTAAAAGATACAATTTTTATTGGCCATGGTCCTGATACTTATGCGATGTATTTTCCCCAAGATGATGTAATCGGAAAACTTAAATTTTTTAGTAATCCTGAAATTATAGTGGATAAACCCCACAATTTATATTTACAGATAGCTGTTAATACAGGAATTATTTCATTATTAGCTTTATTATATTTATGGGGTGATTATATTTTTTCATCATTTGTTTTGTATAATAATAGTGATTTGAGCAGCTGGAAGAATAGATTGGGAATTGCATTAATGGGAGCAGTAACTGCATATTTAACAGCTGGATTTTTTAATGATAGTGTTATATCTGTAGCACCAGTTTTCTGGATTATACTTGGACTGGGTATTTCTATAAATTATCTGGCAAAAGAAGATAAGTTTTAAATGGAGGACAAATTTATGAGTTTTAAAAGATTAAGAAAACAAGCAGGATTTACTTTAATTGAATTATTAATTGTAATAGTAATTTTAGGTACTCTAGCTTCAATAGCTATACCAAATTTGATGGGGCTAACAGAAGATGCTCGTAGAGAAGCTGTAACTTTTAACACCAGAACTTTATTAACTGAGATTGAAGTATATAACTTTCAGGAAGGTAGTTATCCCCAGCCAGGATCAACGCAAGCTTTTATAGATGATTTTCGTTCGGAGTTTAATGCATTAGACAGTATTGTGCAGGAACTTGGAATAGATGATTACAACCTGTATCATTATAATAGTAATGGTTCTGAATTTGTTTTTTCAGTTCAACTTCCAAATGGAGAGTATGTGGGAATTTCTGATGATAATGGATTAGAAGAAGGACTAGATAAGCATTTAAGTTTAAA
>Ga0163227_100443_pt1 | contig 9878 bp, 9 predicted proteins | sample MSEWel2016_09_14_2_FD_113148 | JGI IMG/M metagenome (GOLD analysis project Ga0163227, IMG submission 113148) | Subsurface microbial communities from deep shales in West Virginia, USA - MSEEL Well Study Marcellus 5H_2016_09_14 ...
CGGATATTGATATTGATTTTGATGAGAATCGGGATCAAATCATCGAATATGTAAAGGAAAGATATGGAACCGAAAGAGTTGCTCAGATTGGAACCTTTGGTACCATGGCAGCCCGAGCGGCAGTCAGAGATGTCGGGAGGGTGCTGGCCATCCCCTATGGTAAAGTTGATCGGGTTGCAAAGCTAATTTCTTCTCGCAAGGGAATAGAGCAGTCTGTTAAAGATCAAAACAAACTACAGGAGCTTTACCAGAATGATGGAGAAATCAAAGAACTGCTTGATTATGCCAGAGGGGTAGAGGGCCTGCCCCGCCATATTTCAACTCATGCGGCTGGAGTAATCATCGGGGCTGAGCCGCTGGCTCAGCTGGTACCCCTTCAAAAGCAGGATGAGAGCGTAATTACTCAGCTGCCGATGGGAGATCTAGAAGCACTGGGACTTTTAAAGATGGATTTTTTAGGTTTGAGAAATTTAACTGTGATTAAAAACACTCTACAATTAATCGAGGAGCGCCGCGGTAAAAAACTAGATATTGATAATCTTCCCCTTGATGATCAGGAAGTATATGAATTTTTATCTACAGGTAAAACAGCCGGTGTTTTCCAGATGGAGTCCTATTTATTTCAATCTTTAAATAGAAAGATGAAGCCGGATCGCTTTAATGATCTGATAGCCATGCTGGCTCTGGGACGGCCGGGACCACTGGGGAGTAATATTGTTGATGATTTCATTGATATCAGGCACGGCAAAAAAGAGGCTGAGTATCTACATCCTAAATTAAAGCCGATTTTAGAAGAAACTTTTGGCATGATTTTATATCAGGAACAGGTAATGGAGATTGCAAGTACTCTGGCCGGATACAGTATGGGGGAAGCTGATCTTTTGCGCCGGGGGATGGGAAAAAAGAAACTAAAACTTGTTGCTGCAGAAAGAGAAAAATTTGTTAAGGGTGCGGTGGAGCGAGGTATTGCAGAAGATACCGCTCAGGAGATTTTTGATCAGATGGAGTATTTTGCGGGCTATGGTTTCAATAAGTCACATTCCACTGCCTATGCTTTTTTGGCCTATCAAACTGCTTATTTAAAATATCATTATCCAGAAGAATTTATGGCTGCTCTTTTTTCTTCAGTCATGGGAAATCAGGATAAAATCTCAGATTATATTAAAGCTTCCCGGGAAATTGGACTCCAAATTCTGCCGCCAGACATTAATCAAAGCTGTCATGATTTTACTGCTGAAGCTAAGGGAGAAGTCCGCTATGGTTTAAAGGCAATTAAAAATGTAGGATCAGCTGCAATTAGCGCTTTGATTAAAGCCAGGGAAGAAAAAGAATTCAGTTCTTTACTTGATTTTCTCAAGCGGGTTGATATTTCTGCAATCAACGTCCAGAGTCTGGAGGCCTTTATTAAAGCAGGTGCCTTTGATCAGATTGCTGTCAGCAGAGCTTCACTGCTTTTAAATTATGAGGATTTATATAATAAGTATAATAATTTATCAAAACATCGAGCCCAGGGACAGCAGTCATTTGCAGAGTTATTTGAAGATCAGAATGAGTTTATGGAAGATGATTTAAATTATACTGAGGTTGATGAATTGAAAACTGAAACTATTTTAGAGCAGGAAAAGGAATTTCTGGGAATCTATCTTTCAGCACATCCTTTAGATCAGTATCAGGAAAAACTTAAATATTTAAAAACTTATTCGTTAGCTGAAGTTATTGATGCTTCCGAAGGCCAGAAGGTTTTAACAGCAGCTTATTTAATTAATTATAAGGAACACATAACAAAGCGGAACAATAAAATGGCCTTTTTAACAGTCAGTGACCGAGATGATAAGATAGAGGTTATAGTCTTTTCTGATCTTTTTAGAAAAATTAATTTTGATTTAAGAGAAAATAAAGGTCTTTTGATTTATGGAGAAAAAAGTGATGGACAGCTGATTGCTAAAAAAATAATTTCTTTAAATCAAAAATTGCTCTTGATGAACATTTCGGAGCTTTCTCAAAGAAGAATTGCTAAACTAAAAAGATATTTGCTAAAAAAAGAAGGTGATGTACCGGTTCTGTTGAAAAGAAATAATAAGCTGATAATTACTGCTGATAAGTATAACATTGACAGCAGTCAGCAGACCCAAACTGAACTGTCTCGGGCGATGAAAAAATCTGAGTATAAATTTCTTTAAGATTGGAAATGTTTTCAGTTTCTTTGACTCTGAGTCGAATAAATTTTAAAATGTAGCTAAACTTTGTGTTAAAAATGTCAAAATTTCTTGACAATGCTTTTTTGCTTATTATATTATTAAGTGGATAAAGGAGGAAAAATTATGGATGTTAATGCTGATTATATTTTAATTAAGGCTCTAGAAGATGGAGTTACAATTATTGGTTTAACCAGAGGGAAAGATACCAAATTTAATCATACAGAAAAATTGGATAAGGGAGAAATCCTGGCTGCTCAGTTTACCGAAAATGTTTCTGCAATGAAAATTAGGGGTAAAGCTGAGATTATGAGCAAGCACGGTAAAGTGAATTCTGAAGGCAAATAAAGGCTTTGTTTTCTGATCTATTCGGGTCAGAATTTGAAAGGAGCTTATAAATGTGGCAGGTAGTATATATAGCTTCCTCAAAAGAGGAAGCTGATAATATTTTAAAAATTATGGAAAAAGGAGGCTTTATGGTTCAGGTTGATGATGCCGGATCTGGTAGTTATCAGATCAAGGTACCGGCAATTGAAGCTGAAGAAGCCTATTCCTGTTTACATAAAAATTTTTAATTGGAGGTATAGTAATGAAAAAAGTCGCAGTACTGACAAGTGGAGGAGATGCTCCAGGAATGAACCCTGCTATCAGATCAGTAGTTAGAACAGCTATCTACAAGGGTCTGGAAGTAGTTGGAGTAAGACATGGTTATAAAGGTTTAATTGAAAAAGATTTTTTTCCAATGCAGAGAGGTTCAGTTGCAGATATTGTTCAGCGTGGTGGTACAATTTTACTTTCGGCACGCTGTGATGAGTTTAAGACAGAAGAGGGCAGAAAAAAGGCTTATGCTAATATGAAAGAAGAAGGCATAGATGCCCTGGTTGTGATTGGTGGAGATGGTTCTTTAAAAGGTGTCCAGAAGATCAATGCTGAGAGTGATATCAAAGCAGTAGGTATCCCCGGCACAATCGATAATGACCTGTCCTGCACTGATTATACAATTGGTGTTGACACAGCTATGAATACTATTTTAGATGCAATCAATAAGATTCGAGATACAGCCACCTCACATGAAAGAACATTTGTAATCGAATGTATGGGGCGTGATTCCGGTTATCTGGCCTTAATGACAGGTCTGGCTGGAGGAGCAGAATATATTCTGGTTCCAGAAATTGATTTTACACCACAAGAAGTTTGTGATAAAATTACACAAGGATTTGACAGAGGTAAGTTACACAGTCTAATTTTAATTGCCGAAGGAGTTAAGGCTCCATTTGCTGATTTAAGTGAATATAACGGCAGTCCCGGAATGGCAATGGGAGATTTAATTAGAGAAAAAACTGGTATGGAAACCAGAGTAACTATTTTAGGTCACCTGCAGCGTGGTGGAAGTCCAACCGCTACAGATAGAATCGTTGCCAGCCGCATGGGTGCTAAAGCAATTGACTTATTATTAGAGGGTAAAAGAGATAAAATGGTCAATTATAAAGATAACTCAATCGGTTACTGTAAGATTGACGATGCAATTAAAAAGACTGAAACAATAAATATGGATATTTATGAGCTAGCAAATATTTTATCAATGTAAGTTAATAATTGGGAGGTTAATATGAGAAAAACGAAGATAGTATGTACTTTAGGTCCAGCAACAAATGATAAAGAAATAATTAAAGAAGTAGTAGAGGCGGGAATGAATATTGCCCGGATGAACTTCTCTCATGGAGATCATGATGAACACAAACAGAGAATTGATATGGTTAAAGAAGCAGAAAAGGAAACAGGTAAAACTGTAGGTTTAATGCTTGATACCAAAGGCCCTGAAATTAGAACTGGAGAAATGAAGGGTGACAAGATTCAGCTGGAAGCAGGTACTGAGCTTGTTATTTCTAAAGAAGATGTTGAAGGTACCCCGAAGAAAATTTCTGTGTCCTATAAAGATTTAGCTGAGGACATGGAAGTTGGTAATGAAATTTTAATTGATGATGGCCTAATTGGCCTGGAAGTTACAGCAATCGATGGTGATGATGTAGTAACTAGAGTAGTTAATGGTGGAGAGCTTGGTTCCCGCAAAGGTGTTAACCTGCCGGGAGTTAAGGTAAGCCTGCCTGCTTTAACAGAAAAAGATATTTCTGATATTCGTTTTGGTGTAAGCCAGGGAATCCATTTTATTGCAGCTTCCTTTGTTCGTAAAGCAAGTGATGTTATTGAAATCCGTAAAATTTTAGAAGAAAGCGGAGATGAAGACATCTTTATTATTGCAAAAATTGAAAATCAGGAAGGTGTAGAAAACCTTGATGATATTTTAGAAGTAGCAGATGGAATTATGGTTGCCCGTGGTGACCTGGGAGTAGAAATTCCACCAGAAAAAGTACCAATAGTTCAGAAGATGATGATCAGAAAGTGTAATGAGGCATCAAAACCTGTTATTACCGCAACTCAAATGCTGGATTCTATGATCAGAAATCCTCGTCCTACAAGAGCTGAGGCTTCTGATGTTGCTAATGCTATTTATGATGGAACAGATGCAACAATGTTATCTGGAGAATCTGCAGCCGGTAAATATCCTGTAGAATCAGTAAAAACAATGGCACAGATTGCTCTGGAAGTTGAAAACTCTGAAAGTTACAAAGAAAAATTTGCAGGTAAATATGAATTTGCAGCTGATTCTGTAACTGCTGCAATCTCACTTGCTACCTGTCAGACTTCCGAAGAACTGGGAGCAGAAGCTATTATTACCTCTACCGGTTCAGGTCTAACAGCCCGTACAGTTTCTAAATATAGACCTCAGACACCTATTATTGCCGTTACTCCAAATAAGAGAGTATTACATCAGCTGGCAATGACCTGGGGAGTTTCTCCATTATTAGCAGCCAGAAGTTCTACAACTGATGAAATGATGGAAAATGCTGTTTCAACTGCTTTAGATCATAAATTAATTGAAGAAGGAGACTTAGTTACAATTACTGCCGGTACTCCTGTTGGTATTTCTGGTACAACTAACTTAATTAAAGTTGATGTTGTTGGTAAACCAGTTGCTAATGGTCAGGGAGTTGGCAAAGGTATTGTAGTTGGTCCTGCTAAGTTAGTTAAGACAGCAGAAGAAGCAATGGATAAAATTGAAGAAGGAGACATTATGATTGCTCCAATGACTGACCGTGACTTTGTACCTGCAATGAAGAAAGCAGCTGCAGTAGTTACCTACAGTGGAGGCTTAACCTCACATCCAGCTATCGTTGGTCTAAACATTGGTATTCCTGTAGTAGTTAATACAGGTGATATCAGTGATGACTTTAAAGATGGTGAAACAATTACTGTGGATGGAGTAAGAGGCCTAGTCTACAGAGGTCAGGCACATCTTAAGTAAATTAAAATAAAATATTAAAAATAAGTCGAGGGCGAATGTTATTTCGTCCTCTTTATTTTTGTCTGGGGGATAATCAAAAGTTTAATTTAACAGGAAATCTAATTTATTTGCTATTTTTTTACCTCAGCGCTTTACAACAATAAAGTAATAAAGTATAATAGAGTAAAATAAGTCGAGGGGGAAGAAAATTGAAAAGAAATTTATTTAATATTTTTGTAGTAGTTGTGTTAGCATTACTTTTAGTCGGTGGAAATGTTATGGCTGAGGATTCCTTAGCTGAAATTAAAGAAAAAGGTACAATGGTAGTTGGACTTGATGATAGTTTTCCACCTATGGGTTTTAGAGATGAAAGTGGAGAAATTGTCGGTTTTGATATAGATCTGGCTAAAGAAGCAGCCAAAAGAATTGGTGTAGATGTTGAATTTAAGGCTGTAGACTGGGATGGTGTAATTCTAAGTCTTAAAAATGGTATGATTGATGTTATCTGGAATGGTTTGACAATTACACCTGAGCGGGAAGAGAGTATTGATTTCAGCCAGCCTTATCTAGAAAATTCGCAGAGTATTGTGGTTCAGGCTGACAGTGAGATTGAAACTAAAGCTGATTTAGCCGGAAAAACTATTGGTATCCAGCTGGGAAGTAGTGCAGTAAGTGCAGTAGAATCTGAGCCAGAAGTAATGGCCACTTTCGAAGAATTACGTAAGTTTTCCAATAATACTGAAGCTTTAATGGATCTGCAGACAGGTAGAATTCAGGCTGTAGTTTTAGATGTGATTGTGGGCCGCTATTATATGAGTCAGCGTCCAGGTCAGTTTAAAGTTCTGGAAGATGATTTTGGTGGCGAACAGTATGGAGTTGGTGTTCGTGATGGTGCCGATTCATTTAGAGAAGCTTTAAATTCTGCTTTAGATGAAATGATTGCAGATGGTACAGCAGCAGAAATTTCGGAAAAATGGTTTGGCGAGGACATTGTTCTTAAGTAGGAGGCATTTATTTGTTTGATTATATAATTAACGTATCAGGATATATACTGGAAGGTAGCATTGTTACCTTCCAGCTCTATTTTGTAACAGCAATATTTTCAGTGATTGTTGGTATTGCGGGAGCTTTAGGAAAAATTTCTAAAATACCTCTACTGGAATCAATTCTGTCACTTTATACCTGGATTTTTAGAGGTACACCTTTACTTTTACAGCTCTTTTTTGCTTATTATGGTCTGCCTGTGCTGGGGATAACTTTACAGCCGTTTCCGGCTGCAGCCTTAACTTTTATTATCAATTATGGAGCTTATTTTACCGAGATATTTAGAGGTGGAATTGAATCGATTGATGAAGGTCAGTATGAAGCTGCCAAGGTATTGGGAATGAATTACAGACAGACGATGAGCAGAATAGTAATTCCTCAGACTGTCAAAAGAGTGCTTCCGGCAACCAGTAATGAAGCAATTAATCTGGTCAAGGATAGTGCCTTAGTTGCTGTTATTGGTCTGGGAGATTTACTCAGATCTGCTAAAGTAGCTGTAACAAGAGATTTTTCTATAGTTCCTTTTATAATAGCTGCAGTTTTTTATCTAATAATCAGTTCAGTTATTGTTACGGTTTTCCGCAAATTAGAAGAAAAATATTCTGTTTACGAATAGGTGATAAGTTTGGAAATGATAAAAGCAAAAGATATTTATAAAAATTTTGGTGAACTAGAGGTGCTTTCTGGTGTATCATTTGAAGTGCAGCAGGGAGAGGCAATTTCAATTATTGGTCCTTCCGGTTCTGGGAAAAGTACACTTTTACGTTCACTGATCGGCCTGGAAGAAATAAATTCAGGTGAATTATATATTGAAGGAATTTCGGTTAAAGAATCAGGAAAAAAGGCTTACGAAAAAATGGGAATGGTTTTTCAGGGCTTTAATCTTTTTCCTCACAAAACGGTGCTCGGTAATTTAATGGAAGCACCAGTGATTGTAAAAGGGGAGAAGAAAGCTAAGGCTGAAGCAAAGTCAGAAACACTTTTAAAAAAAGTTGGACTTTCTGATAAAAAAGACAGCTACCCGGCCCAACTTTCTGGAGGTCAGAAACAGAGGGTAGCAATAGCAAGAGCTCTGGCTATGGAGCCAGATATAATGTTATTTGATGAACCAACTTCTTCTCTGGACCCGGAGCTGGTAGGTGAAGTTTTAACAGTTATCAGGGACTTAGCGGAAGAGAATATAACTATGCTAATTGTAACCCACGAAATGGGTTTTGCCAGAGATGTTTCAGACCGAGTATTTTTTATGGATCACGGGAAAATAATTAGTGATACTGTTCCTGAAAAAATATTTGTTAACCCTGAATCTGAAAGGATTCAGAGCTTTTTAACAAAAATATTAAGTCAAAACTAAGGCTCCCCTATGGGAGCTTTTTTTAATTGATATTTGCTTTTAGACTCAAGGCCTGTTAAAATGTTTACAGATAATTAATAGCTAGTTAATGTATTATTAACCTGACTTCTATAAGCTAATAAGTAAATAACGAAGGGAAGTGTTAATGTGTTAAAAATCAATACAGATCTGCATACTCATACAGTTGCAAGCGGTCATGCCTATTCCACAGTTGACGAGATGGCAAAAGGAGCTTTTACTAAGGGGATTAAATTAATAGCAATTACTGATCACGGTCCTCAGATGCCTGGAGGTCCTCATATCTATCATTTTGGAAATATATCAATAGTGCCTGATAAATTATATGGTGTTAGAATAATCAAGGGTGTAGAAGCCAATATTTTAGATAATGGTAGACTTGATCTGGAAGCTGAAGATCTGGACCGACTGGATTTTGTTTCCGCAGGTTTACACCGTTTAACAGGTCACAATTTAAAAAATAAAAAAGCCTATACTGAGGCTACAATTAAGGCGATGGAAAATCCTTATCTCGATATGATTACTCATCCCGTCCAGAAGGAGTATCCACTTGACCTGGAGAAAGTGGCTAGAGCAGCTGCAGAAAATAATGTTATTTTGGAACTTAATGCAAGCTCATACAGTCCTAAAAAAGACCATACTCGGGGGATAAAGAGTCAGTCACTGAGATTATTAAAACTGGCAAAAAAATATGGCTTTAAGCTGGCCGTAAATAGTGATGCTCATTTTCATGATGAAATTGGAGAATATTCAAGCCTCAATTTTATTTTTGAAAGTGAAGACTTTGATAAAAACTTAATTATCAACCGCAGTCCTGAGAAAGTAATCAGTTATTTAAAAAATAGAGAAAAACGACTTGCTCAATTGAAGAAATCAGTTTAAGGAGTGTCGAAATGGAAGAACCCTATTATAAATACTCACAGTTTTTAAAAGACAAATATGGCAAAAAAACATACAAATTACCTGTAAATCTACCAACAACCTGTCCCAATCGTGATGGTAGTTTTGCCAGTGAAGGCTGTTATTTTTGTGGAGAAGAAGGGGCAGATTTTGAAATGCTGCCTGATGATATGTCAGTCCGAAAGCAGCTGCTGGAAAACAGAGAATATATAGGTGAGCGTTATGGTGTTGATCAATTTATAGCCTATTTTCAAAATTACACCAATACCTATCTGCCTATTGATAAGTTAAAAGAATACACAAAGGAAGCAGCCGAGGTTGAAGGAGTAGCAGCTGTTTATTTTTCCACCAGACCGGATGCAATTAATGAAAGATATATTTCGGCTATCAAAAATTCACTGCTGGAAGTTTCTTCGGAAATAGAGCTGGCTTTTGAATTTGGTCTGCAGACTGTTAATTATAAGACTTTAAGAAAAGTCAATAGAAAACATGGTCTGGCAGAATTTATAGATGCGGTTTTAACTGCAAAACGCTTTAAAGTTGAGGTTGGAGCCCATATGATATTAAATCTACCGGGTGATGATCGGGAAGATGTTATCGAAGGTGCCCGAATTTTATCGGCCCTGGAAGTAAATCATGTAAAATTACACGCCCTTTTTATTCGAGAGAATTCTGTTTTTGCTAAAAAATATAAAGATGGTGAACTTGAGATTTGTTCACTTGATGAATATATCGATCGAGTAATTTTATTCTTAGAGAATCTGGCTCCAGATATTGCTGTTCAGCGACTAATCGGTAGAGCCCCTGGTGATGAATCAATTTTTGAAAACTGGGATACTCCCTGGTGGGAAATTCACGATTTAATCATTAAAAGAATGAACGAACGGGGCACATACCAGGGAAGATCTTATAACTATCTAAAAGGTAAGGCCCTGGCTAAGTTCTAATAAAAAATATTTAGTTTTAGCTGAAAATATTGGAATTACAGCTTGATTTCTTAAATTAAAAGTAATATAATTAAAGA
>Ga0163227_100447_pt1 | contig 9807 bp, 9 predicted proteins | sample MSEWel2016_09_14_2_FD_113148 | JGI IMG/M metagenome (GOLD analysis project Ga0163227, IMG submission 113148) | Subsurface microbial communities from deep shales in West Virginia, USA - MSEEL Well Study Marcellus 5H_2016_09_14 ...
CGGTGGTAATAGCGGAGGGGCAACACTTGTTCCCATCTCGAACACAAAAGTTAAGTCCTCCAGCGCCTATGGTACTGCATTGGTAACGATGTGGGAGAGTAGGTCGCTGCCGGTCCTTTTTTTGTTTAAACTTATTTTTTAGAAAAAATATTTAAAATGACTGGAAATATTATTGTTTTTATGCTACAATATATTACAGTAAAAGAAAATATTAATATTTTATACTCCCCGATAGCTCAGTTGGTAGAGCAGATGACTGTTAATCATCTTGTCGCAAGTTCGAGTCTTGCTCGGGGAGCCATTTTTATTTAGAGACCTTTATAGGGTCTTTTTTTATTTGAAAAAGTTTTTTGAAAATTGTGTTGACAAACATAAACGAATAATATATAATCATAAATGAACAAAAACGAAAGTAAACGATCATAAATGATCATAAACAATCAAGAAAAGTGAAAAGAGGTTTTATTAATGTTTGCTGAAGAAAGAAGAAAAAAAATCATAAAATTATTAGAAAATAAAAAAAGAGCAAGTGTTAATGAGTTAAGTAAAAACTTTGATGTTTCACGTGCAACAATTAGAAGAGATTTAAGTGAACTTGAAAAATCAGGTTTTCTTCGGCGTACACATGGAGGAGCAATATTAAGCGGCAGCAGCAAATTAGAGCCCAGCTTTAAAGAAAAAGAAGACAAGTTAGCTGAAGAAAAAAAAGCAATTGGGAAAAAAGCTGCTGGAATAATAAAAGATGGAGACACAATCTTTATTGATGCTGGAACTACAACCAGGCAGATAATTGATTTTTTAGATGAAAAAAATGATTTAACAATAGTTACTCATGCTCTACATATTATAAATAAAATAAATGAAGATAAGATTGATTGTGAATTAATCGTGATTGGTGGTAATTTTAAAAGATCAACCGAAGCTATGATTGGACCCCTGGCTGAGGATTATTTAAAAAAATTAAGAGTGGATAAAAGTTTTATTGGTTCAAATGGTTTTAATTTGGAATCTGCTGCGACTACACCGGATCTGAGTGAAGCAAAAATAAAAGAAATTGGTTTAGAAATTGCAGGTGAAAATTTTCTTCTATTTGATCAGAGTAAATGGGAGGAAGTATATTTTTATAGATTTGCAGAATTAAAGCAAATAGACTTTATAATTACTGATTTGATTGAGGAAAATAGAGAAAAACGTTTGAATCAGGAAAATATCGATGTTATTTTAGCTTAAATTTAAGATTGGAGGTGAGCAGATGATTTTGACTGTTACGTTGAACCCGGCGCTGGATAAGATAATTATTCTGGATAATTTAAAACTAGGTAAATTAAATAGAGTCAAAGAAACAACAGTCCTGGCAGGTGGGAAGGGTATAAATGTTTCGGAGGTTTTAACAGAATTAAATATTGAAAATAAAGCTCTCGGGATTGTTGGGGGCAATAATGGTAGAATTATTACTTCAATGCTTGAAAATAAAGGAGTAAAAGCTGATTTTGACTGGTCTGATTTTGAAACCAGGCAGAACTTGAAGCTCAAAGAAAAAAATACTAATAGAGAAACAGAAATTAATGAAGGAGGTAGAGTAAATAAGGAAAATATTGATGATTTTAAATCTTCTTTTGAAAAAAACATTAAGAAAAACAAGACATTTGTCCTATCGGGTAGCTTACCATCAGGTGTAGAAAAAACCATTTATGCTGAGCTAATTGATAAAGCTAAAGAAAAAGGGGCAAGAGTTATTTTAGATAGTTCTGGTGAGGAGTTCAAATTGGCTTTAAAAAAAGCTCCTTATTTAGTAAAACCAAATTTAGAAGAAATTGAAAATTTACTGGGAAGAAAAATTAATAATAATGATGATTTGAAAAAAGGAGCTGAATACTTACTTGAGCGGGACATAAGTATTGTAATGATTTCTCTGGGGGCAGAGGGAGCTTTTATTGCTTCTAAAGATGAAGGTTATAGAATTTATACTCCTCAGGTTAAAGTTTCTCAGACGACAGTTGGGGCTGGAGATACAATGGTTGCCGGTCTGGCTGCAGAAATAGATAAAAATAAGAATCTAAAGGATACAGGCATTTTTGCGGCTGCTCTGGCAACAGCTTTTGTAGAATCAGGATCAATTTCTAAGATCGATGATCAATTAATTGAAAGAATAAAAAATAGTATTAAAGTGGAAAAAATATATTAAGCAGAGAAAAGGGGTATAAAAATGGAAGTAAATGAGTTTATAAATCAGAATTTAATTAAAATGAATCTTGTAAGTGAGGATAAGGATTCAGTAATTAAAGAGATGATAGAGATTATGGCTGAAAATGAGATTATCACTGATAAAGAAGAGGTTATAAAAAAAGCAATGGAAAGAGAAGAAAAGGGAACAACAGGAGTGGGAAAAGGGGTTGCTATTCCCCATGTAAAAAGTGCGGCAGTTAGAAGACCCGCAGTCGCTTTTGGACGTTCAGATGCAGGAATTGATTATGGATCAATGGATAAAAAACTAAGTCATTTATTTTTCTTAATTACTGTCCCGGAAGAATCCCATGATGAGCATTTAAAATTACTGGCTCAATTGTCCAGAAACTTAGTTCATGATGACTTTAGAGACAGCCTATTAGAAGCTGAAGATGAAGAGGAAATAATGAGTATTTTAGAAAATATTTAGAAAAATTTAAATATAATTTTAAAGGTTATTCAAAAAATGAGGGGGATTGGTTTATGAAAAAAATTGTTGGTGTAACTTCCTGTCCAACTGGTATAGCACATACTTATATGGCTTCGGAATCACTGGAAGAAGCTGCAAAAAAAATGGATGTACAGATGAAGGTAGAAACTCAGGGTTCTGTTGGAGTAGAAAATGAATTAAGTGAACAGGATATTAAGGAAGCAGATGCAGTTATAATTGCTGCTGATACAAATGTCAGTCATGAGCGTTTTGGTGGTAAGCCGATTGTTGAGGTAGCAGTGGCTGATGCTATTGATGATGCGCAGTCTTTAATCAATCAGGCACTGGAAAAGGCAGAAAAGGGAGAAAAAACAGAAGTTAATGCAAATTTAAATAGTCAGGTTAGTGATGAAAAAACAAAAAGAAAGGCCAAAAGATCGGGACCATATAAGCACTTAATGACTGGTGTTTCCTTTATGCTTCCCTTTGTTGTAGCAGGGGGGTTATCTATAGCACTATCTTTTGTTTTTGGCATTAATGCTGCTGAACAGGAAGGTTCACTGGCTGCTGCTTTAATGCAGATTGGTGGAGATTCTGCCTTTGCTTTAATGGTTCCAATTCTTGCCGGTTATATAGCTTTCTCAATTGCTGATCGTCCCGGTATTGCTCCTGGTATGATAGGTGGTATGCTGGCAAGTAGTATTGGAGCTGGATTTTTAGGTGGTATTATTGCTGGTTTCTTGGCTGGTTATGTTACTCAATGGTTAAAAGAAAACATTAAGCTTCCGGAAAATCTTCAGGGCTTAATGCCTGTTTTAGTGTTACCTTTCTTATCCAGTTTAATTATCGGTCTCTTAATGATTTATTTAATTGGACCACCGGTAGAAGGGATAATGAATGGATTAGAGTCATGGTTACAGGGTATGACTGATGCCAATGCAGTTTTATTAGGTCTAATTTTAGGTGCAATGATGGCTTTTGATATGGGAGGCCCTGTTAATAAGGCGGCATACACATTTAGTGTGGGACTTTTAGGCTCAGAAATTTATGGACCGATGGCAGCTGTAATGGCAGCTGGTATGACACCTCCACTTGGGCTTGCTTTAGCCACAGTATTGTTTAAAAATAGATTCACTAATCAGGAAATTGAAGCTGGAAAACCTGCCTGGTTTATGGGGATTTCCTTTATTACAGAAGGAGCAATTCCCTTTGCAGCAGCGGATCCAATTAGAGTAATTCCTTCTATTATGACCGGTTCTGCAATTACAGGTGCTTTATCAATGTTATTTGGAGTTGGTTTGAGAGCACCTCATGGAGGTATATTTGTTTTACCAATTCCTAATGTTGTAACTAATCTTGGTTTTTATGCTCTAGCAATTATTGCTGGTACTTTAGTAACAACTTTTATGTTAAGATTATTGAAACCTAAATTAGGAGAGTAAAATCATTAATTGAAGCAATAATAATATTTAGCTAAATCAATTATTATTTAATAAAAAGAGGTACCAATTATGGTGCTTCTTTTTCAATTTATTAGAATAATTAGAATACCATTAGAATCAATTGAGTTCACTTGCTTATCATCAAATTTATGGTATAATAATTATCGATAGATAAAAATCAAGAATATTTAAATTGGGAGTGTTTATTAATGAATTTAAAGAAAAACTTTTTAATTATTGCAGCAGTAATACTGATATTTTTATCGATGCCGGTTATGGCACAGGAACAAGATGTACAAGAAACTCAGAAAGAAAAGGTTGAAGAAACTGTAACAGAAGAAACTCCAAAAGTTGCAGCATATGTAAATGGAGAAGAAATTTCAATGCAGGAACTTGAACAATTTGCTGGAGTTAGGAATATTTTAATGCAGATTCTGCAGTCCAATCAAGAGTTCGGATCTGTAATTTTACAGACTGAAGCTGGACAGAATGTCGTAGAAGAATTCCGAAAAATGAAGTTAGAGCAGTTAATTACCAATAAATTACTTGTTCAGGAAGCTAAAAAAAGAGGAATTGAAGTTAGTAATGAAGAAATGAATAATATTTTTGACCAGCAGGTAAATGCTTTAAAACAGCAGAATAATTTAAATGATACCCAGCTAGAACAGGCGATTCAGCAGCAGGGTTTTAAATCTATGCAGCAGTATAAAGATATGTTCTTTGAAAATAATAAAAATGGATTTTTAGTTAATAAATTAAGAGAAAAGGTAGTTTCTGATGTTACTGTTAGTGATCAGGAAGCAAAGGAATATTATAATAATAATCAGCAGCAATTTAAAACTGCTGCCCAGAAAAAAGTAAGTCACATTCTTTTTGACAAAGAGGCAAAAGCTAAAGAAGTATTAAATAAAATTAAAAACGGTGCTGGCTTTGCAGAAATGGCCAAAAAACATTCTACTGGTCCTACAGCTGAAAATGGTGGAGATTTAGGTTATATCACAGCTAATGAACAGGGCTTAGATAAAACTTTCCGTGATGCAGCAATGAAATTAAGTGTAGGTGAGGTAAGTTCTGAACCTGTAAAAACTCAGTTTGGATATCATTTAATCAAAGTTACTGATTCCAGGGAAGCTGGAGTTAGAGAATTTGAAGAAGTTAAATCTCAAATCAAAAGTCAGCTGAAAAGTAAGAAGCAAAATCAGGCTTTTCAGGAATATGTTCAAGGTTTAAGAGAAGAAGCAGAAATAGATATTAGATTATAGTAATAAATATATTAAGGCAAAAATTCCTGTGCCAGTAAAATGGGCAGGAATTTTCTGCTTTTATTAGGGCTTTATATCTGATATCATAGTTATAGATAAAAATTTATTTAAAATTATAGAAGGGATTGATTTTATTGATAATTGCTGTACCCAGAGAAATTAAAAACAATGAAAACCGGGTAGCTTTGACTGCTGCTGGAGCTGAAATTTTAAAAAAAGCAGGCCATCAAATTTTAATTGAAAAAGATGCAGGTCAGGGAAGCGGGATTTCCAATGAAGATTATAAAAATGCAGGTGCTGAAATAGTTGCTGCTAAAAATGAGCTTTTTCAAAAAGCAGAAATGATCATTAAAGTTAAGGAACCTCTAAAAGAAGAATATGATTTATTTAAAGAAGGTCAGCTTTTATTTACTTATCTACATCTAGCTGCAGATGAGGAATTAACTGAAGCTTTAAAAGAAAAAGGGGTGACCGCTGCTGCTTATGAGACAGTACAGAATCAAGATGGTGAGCTGCCACTTTTGACTCCGATGAGTGAAGTAGCAGGCAGATTATCAGTTCAGGCTGCGGCTTCTTTTCTGGAAAAACCAAAAGGTGGAAGTGGAGTTCTTCTGGGTGGTGTACCTGGAGTTAAACCAGCTAAAGTAGTTGTTATAGGTGGAGGAATAGTCGGCCGCAATGCTGCTAAAGTTGCTCTGGGTATGGGAGCAGATGTAACAATTATGGATATCAAGCAGTCCACTATGCGCTATATTGATGATATTTTTCAGGGGAGAATAAAAACTATTATGTCAAACAATGCTCATGTAGCAGGAGAAGTGAGTAAGGCTGATGTAGTAATTGGGGCAGTTTTAATTCCTGGGGCTAAAGCACCAAATCTGGTTACAGAAGAAATGATAAAAACGATGACTGCTGGTTCTGTAGTTGTTGATGTGGCAATTGATCAGGGTGGATGTATCGAAGGTACCTATCCAACTACCCACGATGATCCGGTATTTAATAAATATGGAGTTATTCATTATTCTGTAGCCAATATGCCGGGAGCAGTTGCCAGAACTTCAACTTTTGCTCTGACTAATGCAACACTTCCTTATATCAAAAAATTGGCTGCTCAGGGATATAAAAAAGCAATGTTAGCTGATTATTCTCTGGCTTTGGGTTTGAATGTGCATCAGGGAGAAATAATCTGTCAGGCAGTTGCAGAAAGTTTTGATCAAGATTATAAAGAGTTAGATCAGTTATTAGCAGAGTGGAAATAAATATAGTGATGAAGAAAATTTTGGTTTATAATTAATTGAAGCTTGTTAAGACAGCTATGGCTTTTGATGGAGGGAAAGAAATGGAGCTAGAATTAAAAAGACCAGCCTGGATTGAGATTGATCTCAGCGCTTTAAAAAATAATTATAATTTTATTCGCAGTCTAATTAATGGTCAAACTAAAATTGCAGCAGTTGTTAAAGCAAATGCTTATGGTCACGGTGCGGTCAGGGTGGCTCAAAAATTATCTCAACTGGGAGTAGAATATTTTTGTGTTGGCAGTCCAGATGAGGGAATTGAATTAAGAGCTGCTGGTATAGAAAAGAAAATTATAGTTTTAGCTGAAGTTTTACCCTCTCAGTATGCTGATGTTATAGAGGGGGATTTAATTCAGACTGCAGCCTGCCGTGAAACTTTAGAGGCTTTAAATGAAGCAGGAGTTAGAGAGGCAAAGACAATTAAAGTTCATTTAAAAATTGATACAGGAATGGGGAGAATTGGATTTTTTCCCGAAGAATTACCTGAAGTTTATAATTTAGCTCAAAAATTAGACAATATAAAAATAGAAGGAGTTTTTTCCCATCTGGCAGCAGCTGATGAAGAAAACAAAAAATTTTCCTATCAGCAGCTGCAGAAATTCAATTCTGCCTTAGAAAAAATAAAAAATTCAGGATTTAAATTACCTTTACTGCATATTGCTAACAGTGCAGCAGTAATTGATCTAAAAGAAACTTCTCTGGATTTAGTTAGGCCCGGGATTATGCTTTATGGTCTTCTTCCTTCGGCTGAACTAAATCAGGAAGCAGATTTAAAGCCGCTGTTATCATTTAAGACCAGGGTTGTACAGCTGCGAAAGTTACCTGCTGGTTCTGCGGTCAGTTATGGTTCAACATATAAAACTGAGACTGAGGAAAAGCTTGCAGTTTTACCAATCGGATATAAGGATGGTTATCCACGGCTGCTTTCCAATCAGGGAGAAGTTTTAATTAATGGTCAGAGAGCTCCGATTAGAGGCAGAGTCTGCATGGGTCAGACTATTGTCAGCGTTGAAGCAATAGATGATGTTCAGGTTGGAGGCGAGGTTGTTTTAATCGGAAAACAGGGTGCTGAGGAGATAACTGCTACTGAAATAGCTGATCTCTGTGGTACTATTAACTATGAGATAGTTTGTGGTTTAAGTGAAAGATTAGAGAAGGTTTATTTTGATTAAATATTGAATCAGTGGGGGCAGATTAGAGTTAAATGATCTGTTTTTTTCATTTTTGATTAATTTTTAGTAAATTTAACTTGAATTTCTAAAAATGCTGTAATATAATTAGCATAATAAATAAATAGCCAACAATATAAAAGCTGTGAAGGACAATAGTAGATGTGTTAACTGAAATTAGAGAGCTGATGGCTGCTGCAAATCAGTCAGTTAAAATTTGAATCCAGTCTGGAGCTGTGAGGCCGAAAAAATTTGATTAAGCCGAACCGGGTGAGTCCTGTTAAAACTATTTAAGAGGCAGCATTTTTGCTGTCATTAGGGTGGCACCACGAGTAATCTCGTCCCTTTTAGGGAGGGGTTTTTTTATTTTAAAAGCAATTTTTTAGAAAAATAAATTTCTTTTTAATTTAAGCTTATAATCAATTTAGATTTCAAAATAAATTTTAGGGGGAATAAAAATGTTAGATATGAGGTTTATTAGAGAAAATCCAGATATTGTAGAAGAGGCTATGGAAAAAAGAAATATGGAATCTTCAGTTGCCAGGTTTCAGGAACTGGATGACAAGAGACGGGATCTATTATATGAAGCTGAGCAGTTAAAACATAAGCGTAATGTTAATTCTGATAAAATTGGGGAATTAAAGCGAAATGGAGAAGATGCTTCTGATCTGATTTCTGAGATGCAGGAGGTCTCTGCCAGGATCAAAGAACTGGATCAAAAGGTAGGAGAAGTGGAATCAGAATTAAATGATTTACTTTTGGCTATTCCAAATATTCCGCATGAATCCGTGCCGGTCGGTACAGACGAGGAAGATAATAAGGAAATCAGAAAATGGGGTGAACCCAGAGACTTTGATTTTGAAGATAAGGCTCACTGGGATATTGGAGAAGATTTAGATATTTTAGATTTTGAAAGAGGTGGAAAAGTAACCGGCACCCGTTTTACCTTTCTCAAAGGAGCTGGTGCCAGACTGGAGAGAGCTTTAATTAACTTTATGCTCAACCTGCATACAGATGAACATGGTTATCAAGAAGTATTTCCACCCTTTATTGCCAATGCAGACAGCATGATCGGGACCGGTCAGCTGCCTAAATTCAAAAAAGATATGTTTAAATTGGAAGGGCTTGACTATTATTTGATTCCAACTGCTGAAGTTCCGGTAACAAATATGTATCGTGATGAAATATTAGATGTTGAGCAGCTGCCTGAATATTTTACAGCCTATAGTGCCTGTTTTAGAGCGGAAGCAGGAGCTCATGGGCGTGATACCAGAGGTATTATTCGTCAGCATCAGTTTAACAAAGTAGAGATGGTTAAGTTTGTAAAGCCGGAGGATTCCTATGATGAGCTAGAAAAAATAACTGCTGATGCAGAGGATGTGCTGCAGAAACTGGAGCTTCCTTATCGAGTTGTCAGCCTCTGTACAGGAGATCTGACCTTTGCTTCTGCTAAAACTTATGATTTAGAAGTCTGGATGCCTGCTTATGATACTTATAGAGAAATTTCTTCCTGTTCGAATTTCGAAGATTTTCAGGCCAGACGGGCCGGGATTCGCTATCGTCCTGAACCAGAAGCCAGTACAGAATTTGTGCATACTTTAAATGGATCTGGTCTGGCAATTGGAAGAACAGCTGCTGCAATTTTAGAAAATTATCAGAATGAAGATGGAACAGTGACAGTGCCTGAGGTTTTAAGACCATTTATGGGAACTGATGTAATCGAATAAATTTAGCATTTTGTAATTAATTTCACTTGTACCAGGTACAAAAAGGACTTTTTGTACCTGGTACAAATAATATATTAACTTTAAAAGATAATATTATAAGTAAAAGAGCCTTTTTAGGGCTCTTTTTGCTTTTTATAAATAAGGACATTTGTCCGCCCCTAATCAAGTTCGACTAACAAAAGAGTTTGATATAAGATATAGTTAAGGGGGAACAACAAATGCCTAAAACTGAACTTGATCGTGTAACTGTTAAAAC
>Ga0163227_100461_pt1 | contig 9584 bp, 8 predicted proteins | sample MSEWel2016_09_14_2_FD_113148 | JGI IMG/M metagenome (GOLD analysis project Ga0163227, IMG submission 113148) | Subsurface microbial communities from deep shales in West Virginia, USA - MSEEL Well Study Marcellus 5H_2016_09_14 ...
GAAACATTCAGCGTCTCTATCCCATTAATTCAAAAAAGCGATCATCATGAACTATAAAGCACTCATTGTAGAAGACGAGCCCCTGTTGTCCAGGGCGCTGAGGAAACAGATAGAACACCTGCGCCCCGACATCATGATAGATGATGAGTTAAGAACCGTGGAGGATACGGTGAAATGGCTAAAAAACAACCCGGAGCCTGCAATCATCTTCATGGACATCCAACTTGCCGATGGTATCTGCTTTTCCATTTTCAACCAGGCAGATGTTTCCAACAAAGCCATTATTTTCACCACTGCCTATAACGAGTATGCCATCGAAGCATTCGATATCAACAGCGTTGCCTATCTGCTTAAGCCTATCAAAATAGATGAACTAAGGAAAGTTTTTGTCAAACTGGAAAAAATTTCACAAGTAATGGAATCCCGGTTGACATCAGTTCAAAAGATCGATTATTCCAAACTGGCCGAAGAAGTCACCCGCCAACAAAACAAATTCCGGAAACGCTTCCTGGTAGCCAAAGCCGATGCGTACAAACAAATTCCCGTGGAAGATATTGCATTCTTCATGGTGGAAGACAAAATAACCATGGCGGTTACCTTCAAAAACAGGCAGCACATTATCGACTGGACGCTTTCGGATCTGGAAGAGGAATTGAATCCCGATGATTTTCTGCGCATGAACCGGCAATTTATCATCAACCTGAATGCCATTGACAGGGTGGAAAACTACTTCAACAGCAAACTGATTATAAAACTCGTTCCCGGACTGAAAACACCGGAGCGAATAGTGGTAAGCCGCGAAAAGGCTACCATGGTAAAAAACTGGCTCGATCGGTAGGGAGTCTGATCAGCTGAACCTCCGAAATTGAAGTTTCAATTTCTCATTTTGCAGGTTCATTTTATTTCACCGATAAATAACTTCACAGCTCTCTACCTTTGCGCTTCGGTTTATGGATTTGTTGCATAGCTGCAATAATTTTTCCACCCTAAATCAGGCAAAGGAATACTGTGAAGTTAAAAAACTCAACATACCGCACAACTCTGATTACAGGGATAGCCATTTTATCTATCCTGTCGATCTGCTTGTTTCCCAGACTTAGCATTAATCCGTCATTCGACAGTTACATCCCGGAAAACATCAATAACAGGGCGTTCCTGAACAAACTGGACAGCATCTTTGGAGGCAATGAAAAACTCCTGCTGATTCAATACAATAAAGAAGGTGTTCTCTCACCTGAAAGCTTTTCCAGAACGAAGCTACTGGTGGAAAAGCTGAAGAGAATAAATGAAATAGAGCACACTTTCTCCTTAAATGATGTTATCGAATTTAGGGAAGAGGATGGTTTTACAGAAATCCACCCACTTCTTTCGCACATTCCGGATAAGCCTTCAGAGCTAAACTCACTGAAAAAGAAAATTAACGAAAACCCGATGTCCGGGCATCTTATAAGTGATGATTTTACCACTTCTGCCATTGTTCTTACCAAATCAGACAACACCGATGATCAGATCATCATTGCTGAAATCAACCGTGTCATCAGGGAAACTCCCGGTAAAGATGAAATCCACATTGGCGGGCTTTCTTACATACGAAATTCTGTCAAAACCTATATCAAAAAAGACCTTAAAACCTTACTCCCCGCAGCTCTGATTGTAATGATCGTGATGCTCTTCCTCTTTTTCAGAGAGTGGAAAGGCGTTCTGTTACCCTTTCTGGTGGTGCTGTTATCCATTGTATTGTCATTTGGGCTCATGGCCCTTTTCTCCTGGGAAATCTCACTGGTTTCGATACTTCTTCCCATCATGCTGATAGCCATTGCCAACGATTATGGTATCCACCTCATCAACTTATACCAGGAAAAATCCCTTAAAAACAATCAGGAGCCCCCTTCCGCCATTGCACAAAAAATATTTAAGGAACTCAAACGCCCCATCACTATCACAGGTCTGACCACCATTGGAGGGATTCTTGGACTTCTGTCGCATCAGATGGCCCCCGCTGCTCAGCTGGGAGTCCTTGCTTCAGCAGGCATTGGCATTGCATTGATATTGAGTCTTTATCTCATCCCGGTTCTCCTCACATTTTATAAAAAAGTCCCAAAAACACTGGTCATTGAAAGAAACGCCAACAGTTTCTTAAGCAAAATCCTTCATCTTTTTGCCCTGTGTGTCAATAAGCATCCAAGAACCATCGTCATCTCCTTTTTGGTAATCTCTTTCATTAGTATCGGGGGACTTTTTCTCCTGAAAGTGGACACCAATGTAGAAGGATATTTTACCGATGACTCAACCGTTGGCACCAGCATAGAACTGACCAATAAAAAACTGGGAGGTTCACAATATATTTCTTTACTCTTTTCCGGCAACATCCTCGAACCCGAATTACTCCGGCGCATAGATCAATATACCGCCCAAATAGCATTATTGCCTCAGGCAGGTAACATCATATCTCCTGTAACCCTTTTCAGAGAGCTGAGCAAAGGTTTATATTCCACAGGTGAACCCGGATATGACCATCTCCCTCAAACACGATCTGAAGCAGCCCAATATCTTGAAATTGCATCTATGGCTGGTTTTGACAAACAAATAGGACAGCTGATAGACCTTAAGCATGAGAATGCCAGAATACTGGTAAGCCTTACCGACGGCAGTAACGAAACGGGAAAAAAACTCCTCAATTCACTGAACAGTATAGCTGGAAAAGACCCCCTCCTTAAAGGCATTGCCGGGCCGGGATTATCTAAAATTCAAATTGCCGACATGGTCATCCGGGGCCAAATCACCTCGCTGATACTGGCATTTTTTATCATCATCATTCTATTGTCCATCATATTCAAATCATTGATTGCAGGAATACACGGAAGCTTGCCGCTTCTTTTCTCCACCCTCCTGCTGTTTGGATTTATGGGTTTTTCCGGAATACCACTGGATATTGTAACCGCTCTGCTCTCCTCTGTCATGATTGGCGTTGGCATCGATTACACCATCCACTTCCTTTGGAGATACAAGGCAGAATACGCATCACATGGCAACATGGAGAGAGCCATTTCAACGACACTAACAACAACAGGAAGAGGCATTATATTCAATGCATTATCAGTAATCATTGGTTTTGCCGTTTTGGCTCTCTCGGGTTTTGCGCCCCTTCGTTTTTTCGGACTTCTGGTAGTCATTTCAATCTTTTCCTGTCTGATTTGTGCATTATTACTTGTACCTGCTATTGTCACCTTAACCAAACCGAAATTTCTGGAACCAGACCAAAATAATTAATTGCTAATAAACAAACTATGCAAATAGCCCTACTATTCATATACCTGTTGGGAATAATTAATCCAGCAAACGGAGCTGAAAAACAGACTAAAACTGCTTTCGAAAATGCAGTGAAAAAGCTTACGCTTAAGGACGTGCAGGCACAGATAACACTGGAAACTACCGATGCAGGAGGCAGCAGCATCTTACGCAAATTAAACGTCTCTTTTGGGCGCTTTGAGAAAGCAAGAAAGGTAATGATAGAAATTACTGCACCGGAAGATTTAAAAGGAACTCAAATTTTAACGACTCACTTCATCGACAAAAGCCGAAAGAGTACCATTGAAATATTTTTGCCTTCAACAGGAAAAATCAGGAAATTCAGAGCCAATAATCGCAAATTAAAAATTCCCGGCACCGAAATTCCGATGAACCATTTCAGCAGCGCGGCTTTTGACGATTATCTCATCTCAGAAGAAGAAAAAGATAATTTTAATGGCAGGGAAGTTCAAAAAATAAAACTTCAGCTTCCCGGAAATGCCGAATACCTGGTGGCTTATCTTGATGTGCAGGCTGAACTGTTGTACCGCATCAATTCTTTTGATAACAAAGGCAACCTCACCTCCGATACTGAATTCACAGATTACAGACATCCCGAATTTTATACTTCAGAAAATCATTTTCCATACAAGGTACACGTTTACAATCCTACCAGTGGCAAAACCTCTGAGTTAACTATCACAAAACTAAGTCAGCTAACTCAAATCAGAGATTCCGATTTTGATTTGGACAAAAACCTGCAGCCATAAAATGACATTCTTCTCAACCATAGAACCAATCTACTATTTACTCCCCCTCGCAGGATTAATAGTTGGCCTGTTTGGTACGATTCTGGGCGGCGGTGGCGGTTTTTTCTTTCTGCCAATACTCACCCTGGTCATTGGGGCTCCGGCTCAGACAGCTGTCATCACCTCGCTGGTAGCTACGTTACCAATATGTATCGTTGGGGCTGCAATGCATTACAGAAAAGGTAACATGGATATCCGAACTGGCTCGGTATTCGCCATCTCCGGTATTTTGGGTGCTTTTGCCGGTGCTGCCATCGCAAACTACATCATCCCCCAATTGCTCAAAACGATTTTTGGGATTTACGCAGTTGGTATAGGTGGCTTAATGCTTATGAATGTAAAACAGCGCCGGTCTGATAAAACAAACAAAACCTTTAACAAAAGAAGAAAACCAACTAACTATTTAAAAAAACCAGCCTACGGTTTCCTGGCTGGTATAATTACGGGAACCTTCGGAACCAGTGGAACGGCACCGGTTCTGGCGGGTTTATTCGCGGCCAGACTCCCGGTAAAAATGGTTATAGGAACCTCCCTTTTTGTACTGGTTGTCAACACCTCTTTTGCTGTAGGCGCACATTTTTTAATGGGCCAAATAGACCTGACCCTGGTGACACTCCTCACAGCAGGTTCCATACCAGGAGCTTTGCTGGGGCCCGTTATTTTATCCAACATAAAAACCGAGAATTCTGAAAGTTCAATAAAGTATGTCTATGCCACTGTAATGGTACTCATTGGCATTTTAATGATAATCGCATGATAAAACTGATATACATCATCATTTTAAGTTATTTTTTGGCAGGAGGTATAGGATTCTATCTCATCAACAGGCATAAACCGATACAGGTTGCACGCAAAAGTTACACCAAGTTTGGGGTCTATTTCATCATTATCAACCTGCTCTTTTTCTCCATTGTAATCAATCCTGTTTTTTTCAAATACATCAGCTTTGTCATCATTGGCGGGGGTATGATGGAACTCTTTTTCCTTCATCAGTCAACAGGCTACAAAAATAAAGGCATCTTTCTCATCTCGTTACTTATTTTCACTGCCTTATCTTACGGCCTTTTTACATTTAGCCTCCTTAATAAAAATTTGATTCTGTTCTCTTTCCTCACCCTCTCCATTTTCGATAGTTTCAGCCAGATCACCGGGCAACTTTGGGGTCGTCAAAAAATAGTGCCAAAAATCAGCCCACATAAAACCTGGGGAGGTTTTATCGGTGGAACTCTGGTGGCACTTTTCAGTGCCATCCTCCTGCACAAACTTTTTTCAGGCACTCTAACAGAATTACTGATTATTGCCACCGGCATCATCGTTTTTGCTTTTGCGGGAGATTTGGCAGCATCATGGTACAAAAGGATATTTCAAGCCAAAGACTTCAGCAATCTTATTCCCGGACACGGTGGATTGCTTGACAGATTTGACAGCCTCTTAGCAGGAGGTGCCTGGGTGGCCCTTTCTGCATGGTTCTTAAACATTTGAAAAATTAAATTTCACATGGATAATATAATCGCAATTTCATTTATTTATTTGATCGGAATAGCTGTTTTGCTGGCTTTCAATGAAATAAACTACCGACGACTAAAAATCAGAGGAGAGATCACCCGGAAGTTTGCGCACTTTTCAGCCACACTGGCTACTGTCCCATTTCCATACATATTCCCGTCGCACTGGTATGTACTCATTCTTGCGTTTCTCTTTTTTCTGGTTCTGGCCATCACACAATACAGCAGGAAACTTAAGTCCATTCACGACATCCGCCGTAAATCCATGGGGAGTTACCTTTTACCACTATCCATATATCTCACCTTCCTCATCTCATGTCTGCTGGAAAATAAACTATTATTTATCCTGCCCATGCTCATTTTAGCAATATGCGACCCTATGGCTGCGATTCTGGGCATCAACATTAAAAAATACAACGGAAGGATAAAACTGGGCAAACGCAAATTCAATAAAACCTGGCTGGGCACCACAGCTTTTTTTATCACCAGTCTGATTATAGCCATGCTTGCACTATGGCTTCACCGCGATATTTTTGACTTTAAGACATACTGGCTCGGATTATTGGTCGCAACGGCTGGAACACTGGGAGAATTGATTAGTTGGCGAGGGTCGGACAACTTATCCATTCCCATGGCAGTAATATTAGTATTAGTATCATTTTTATAACAGATAACCTTACAACATGAAGCGAGTAATTGTTAACGGAGCCAATGGATATGTGGCCTCCAACTTCATAAATGAACTCTTAAAACATCATTACCAGGTCTTGGCTTTGGTAAGAGGGAACACTAAATCTTCAGCAGAGGACAGGGTAATTCAGGCTTTAAATGTCATCAATGACGGAAACACCCCCTCTCTTGACAAACTTATGATTGTGGATTATTCTCTGCTTGAGGAGAACTTTGGTCTTTCAGACAACCTTCTGCAAGAGTTATTCAGCACTGATGTGGACTATTTTCATTTTGCAGCAAGCCTCAAATATGACCATAAGTCCAAAGACGAATTGCTTGCAGTCAATGTCAAAGGAGTAGAGAACTCGGTCAACCTGTTTTCCGCTTTTGCATCAGCTAATTCCCGATTCTTCTTTGTGGGTACGGCCTATTCGTGTGGAAACACCAAAGAGGTGTTCGAAGAAAAATTCTATCCCGATCAGGACATTTCATCCTTTCGCAATTACTACGAATGGTCGAAAAGGCTGGCCGAAAATGTAGTCAAACGTAATATTGACCACAATGGACTCCGCGGGCATGTCATTCGTTTATCTCAGGTAACAGGAGATAATCGTACAGGCATTACAAAAACAGATTACGGCATTTTTGATTTTTCCAAAAGAGTCTGTAAGCTGGCTAAACGGCACCCTGAAAATAAGGTGAGGGCAAAAATTTCCCCCGATGGTACACAAAACCTGATTCCCATAAATGTGGCTGTCGATTACCTGCATCAAACAGTTAATGCCATAAGCGTTCCCACGATAATGAATTTTGTGGCAAACAAACCGGTCAAAAACAGCTACATCATCAATAGTCTGAAAAAATTAATGCCTCTGGATATTGTGCCTGTTCCGGGACTAGAATATTCACAAATGAATTCTCTGGAAAGATTAATGGCAGTTGGCATGTCCTTTACCGGCCACTATACCAACATCAATATTCAGTTTGACACCTCAAAACGTGATGCAGTTATAACTCCTGTTGACGACTGCATGGATGAACAAACTGTCTTCCGGATGCTAAACTATTTCATCAAGAATAACTTTAAGAAAAATCCTTCCCAAAAAGAAGTTCACATTGAAAACGAATAGTTCAGAAAGTTAAAGCGTCAATTCTGTATCAAACGAAAAAAATACGAAACAATGAAACAAATTACCATCAAAGGAGAGAAAGTTCTTAACGTTCCCAACCTGCTCAGTCTGTACAGATTACTGGTATTCCCCGTAATCCTTTACATGGCACTCACCGGAAAAGAAGAAACATTTGTTATTCTGCTTTGCATCAGCCTCGTAAGCGACATCCTTGACGGAAATATTGCCCGGTTCTTTAAACTCCAAACCAACTTTGGAGCAGCCCTCGACAACCTTGCTGATATTGTCACCTATGCTATGGCACTCACTGGTCTTTTCATTTTCAAGTGGGACGTTATTGAACCTCACGGCTGGATACTATTCCTGTTTCTGGGTGTTTTTATTCTCAGTTACATCGTCTCTTTTTTACGATTCGGCAAAATTCCGGGGCTTCACCTCTATTCTGCAGTTTCTGCAGGCTATCTTCAGGGAGTATTCTTTTTCGTTCTCTTTGTTTTCGGCTTCTGGCCCTGGTTCTATTACCTGGCCATCGGCTGGGGAACACTTGCTTACATCGAAAAAATATTTGTCCTTTTTAAGCTGGACGACATCAAAATAGGCGTAAAAGGTCTTTACTGGTTATTGAAAAAAGAACGGAATAATTAATGATTAAAATAAACTATAAAACAGGTTGGATTATTGCCCTACTCTGGCTGGTTGGAGGCCTGCTGAATGCTCAACAACTGACCGGTGTTGTTTTGGATAAGGAGACCCGGGAGCCGGTACCTTTTGCTAATATCTCGGTAAAAGGTACGCTCCACGGTACTACCGCCGATATCAATGGTGCCTTTTCCTTGCCAACTCCCCGGCAGGATACACTGTTGTTCTCTTCGGTCGGTTATTTCCAGAAGCAAAAAGCGCTCAGTGAACTTCAGGGGAATAAACTAACAATCTTCCTGCAACAAAACATCCAAAACATCGATGAGGTTACGGTAAAACCTGAAGTTGAACGGGCAGTTGCCTTATTCCGCCAGATTCAGAAAAAAAAAGAAGCCAACAGGCAAAATATCCAAAACACAGACACTTACAAAACTCTCTCAACAACCAATGTATACATAGCTGTGGATACTGCATCGAGAGTTCCCGGTCTCATTGACAACTTTAAAGAACTCACACTCAGCAGCGACGAAAAAAACATCCGGTTCACCCCCATATATCTTGCAGAAAATGCAACCTTCATAACCAGCGATTCCATACATAACGTATATCAAAAAAAGGACGGTATTTTCCCCAGAATAAATCAGGCCATTGAAACCTACATTCTTCGCAACGTGGTAATAAACCTGAATTTCTATGACGAATACATCAATATACTCAACAGGTCTTTTCTTTCACCGCTGGCAGAAAATGCCCTGGCAAGGTACAACCTCTATCTCAATGACAGCTCAACCGTAGATGACGCCAAATATTTCCATTTTTCCTTTGCACCGAAAAACAGACTGGATCAGCTCTTCTCCGGTAGTTTCACCATTGAAGACAATAGTTTTGCGCTCACAAGTATTGAAGTGAATATCCCCAAAGAAGCCAACCTCAACTTTGTGAACGGGTTTCGCGGTCACGTTTCATTTCAGAAAACACCGCAAGGAGAATGGTTTTACCGGGAACAGGATGTACGCATCAATATGTCACTGACACTAAATAGTGAAATGGATTCACTTTACAGCTCAGAGACGGTGGATAACATATCTTCCGGCAACTGGATTGTCAACAAACTCACACAATATGCACTCACAAATGAATTAAAGTCCACGGAAGGAAACTCCTGGGCTGAAAGTCCTGAATTTGCAGAAAGTTCAACAAGAGAGGCCAATTATTACCGGGTGGAAAAACTCAAAGAACAAAAACTGATAAAAGGGGTGGATGCCATCGGTGGACTTGCCCTCACAGGCTATCTAAACGCCGGGAAAATCGATATCGGGCCCATGTTCACCATTTACAGCACCAACGCCATCGAAGGCCATCGTTTTACAATCCCCCTTCGTACCAGTGAGCAATTATCAGAGCATTTTTCAGTCGGCGGTTTCCTGGGAATGGGAACCAAAAATAAAGAACTGAAATACGGGGCCAATATGATTGTGCAACCAGGGGAATCTGACAAATTTATTCTCCGGCTCAACTATTCCGACGATTATTCTCTGGTC
>Ga0163227_100466_pt1 | contig 9508 bp, 5 predicted proteins | sample MSEWel2016_09_14_2_FD_113148 | JGI IMG/M metagenome (GOLD analysis project Ga0163227, IMG submission 113148) | Subsurface microbial communities from deep shales in West Virginia, USA - MSEEL Well Study Marcellus 5H_2016_09_14 ...
AGGTAATGAAAACTTAGAAGATGCTGATCTTCTGGGTAGAGCCTATGAGTACTTAATCAGACAGTTTGCTGATGATGCCGGTAAAAAAGGTGGAGAGTTCTATACTCCCCGTGAGGTGGTTCAGCTTTTAGTAAGAATTCTTGATCCTCAGTCTGGAGATCGAGTCTATGACCCGGCCTGCGGCTCTGGCGGAATGCTTATTTATTCAGCAGAACATATTAGAAAAGAAGATCAGGATAGAATGGAGAACATTTCTCTTTTCGGTCAGGAAAGAAACTTAAATACCTGGTCTATTGCTAAGATGAATATGTTCCTGCATGACCTTTATGATGCTCAGATTAAAAGAGGAGATACCTTTGTTGAACCACTATTTTTAGAAGATGGTGGTAAGCTGCAACAGTTTGACAGAGTTATAGCCAATCCAATGTGGAATCAAAGCTATGCTAAAGGTGATGTAAAAGAATCACAAGCCTATAATAGATTTAACTATGGTTTCCCTCCTAAAAACTCTGCTGATTGGGCCTGGGTACAGCATATGCTAGCAAGTGCCAATCGAGAAGGTAAGGTTGGAGTAGTTTTAGATAATGGTGTTTTATTCCGCAGCCGTTCTGAAGGTAAGATCAGAAAGAAAATCTTAAAAGAAGATCTAATTGAGGCTGTGATTGCTCTGCCCTCTAATCTGTTTTACAACACCTCTTCACCTGGTTGTATTTTGATGCTGAATAAGAATAAGCCTGCTGAGAGAAAAGATAAGGTGATTTTTATCTATGGTGAAGAAGATTATGAGGAAGGAAGCAACCAAAATTTCTTAAGAGATCAAGATTTAGAAAAGATATTAGATGCCTATCATGACTTTGAAGATATAGAAAAATACTGTCGAGTTGCCGATATGGAAGAAATAGAGAGAAATGATTTCAACTTAAATGTACCTCGCTATGTTGATACAACAGAAGAGGAAGAACCAGTGGATGTAAATGAAGTTTTAACTGAGCTTAATCAGCTGGAAAAAGAAAGAGATGAGATAGAATCAGAAATGATGGGTTATCTCAAGGAGCTTGGTTATCATGGTTAAAGAAGGGTATAAAGAAGTTAGAATTGGTCCTAAAAAGGAATTATTACCTTGTTCTTGGGAAAAATCAAAGATTAAAGATTTGCTTAAAATAAAAAGTGGTTATGCATTTAAAAGTGATGATTATGTAGAAGATGGAATTTTTATGCTTAGAGTTACTAATATTAATGATAATGGAGAAATAAAAAAAGGAAATGGTGAAACGAAATATTTACCTGAAGAATATCTGAAAGAATATAAGAAATATCAACTTGAAAATAATGATATTTTATTAGTCATGGTTGGAGCTAGTACAGGAAAAATTGGAAAAGTTGATAATGATATTTTGCCAGCTATATTAAATCAAAACATGTGGAATTTAAAGCCGAAAAGCGATAATCTAGATAAGTCGTATTTTTATTATTCTATTTTAAAAGAAATAAATAGGTTTTTAAGCATGAAGATTGGTAGTGCTAGATCATATATAAAAAAAGGGGATTTTAAAAAGTTTGAGATTCCACTCCCCCCTCTCCCTGAACAGAAAAAAATAGCATCAATCCTATCATCAGTGGATAATTCAATAGAAAAAACTGATGAAGTAATAGAAAAAACAAAAGAACTGAAAAAAGGATTAATGCAGGAACTGCTTACTAAAGGAATTGGACATAGTGAGTTTAAGGAAGTAAGAATAGGTCCTAAGAAAGTTGCTATTCCAAAAGAATGGGATCTAAAAACTTTGGATAAAATCAAAAACGAAATATATGCTGGAGGAACACCCTCTAGATCAAAAGATGAATATTTCAATGGTGAGATACCATGGGTTAAGTCTGGAGAACTTAATCAGAATTTTATTTCTAACATTGAAGAAAAAATAACTAAAAAAGCATTAGATAATAGTAGTGCTAAAATAGTACCTAAAAACAATGTATTAGTTGCAATGTATGGAGCTACAGCTGGTCAAGTAGGTTATTTAACTCAAGAAGCAACTACTAACCAAGCAGTTTTAGCGATAATACCAAATCAAGATTTAATCGATTCTATGTTTTTATATTATTTACTATCAAAAGAAATGACAAGAATAGTTAAACAGAGACAGCAAGGAACGGGACAGCAAAATTTAAGTAAAACTTTAATTACAGATATGGATATATTTGTCCCACCACTAGAAGAACAAAAGAAAATAGCATCAATTCTATCATCAGTAGATTCTAAGATACAGAAGGAAGAAGAATATAAAGCAAAACTCGAGCAACTTAAAAAAGGTTTAATGCAGAAACTATTAACAGGAGAGATTAGAGTAAATACAGAGATGGAGGTTTAGATAATGACTGGAAATTGGAATGAATATCAGCAATCAGAAAAACCAGCTTTAGATTTATTTAAAAATCTAGGCTATAAAGTCTATGACCAGCTGGATAAAGATTTTGTGAAGCTGCCTGAAAGAGAATCAGAACACCAGGTGATTTTAATTGAAGAACTAAAAACAGCTTTAAAAAGAATCAACCCCTGGATCAATGAGAATAATTTAAATAAGGCAGTTAATGAGGTTAGACCCGCTCGCCTAAAGGCTAACTCTTTGATGGCAGCTAATGAAATAATCTATGACAGGTTAATCAACCATATCAGTTTGGAGCAGGATTTAGGTCATGGCAAGAAAAACCAGACTGTAAAATATATTGACTATGATAATCCAGAAAACAACTCCTTTATAGCAATCAACCAATTTCGAGTCAAGGGTAAAGAAACTATAAAACCTGACATAACCCTATTTGTTAATGGTTTACCTCTGGCAGTAATAGAATGCAAAAATAACACCACCTGTAATGAACCAGAAGAAGAAGCGATAAAACAATTAAGAAGATACCAAAACATAAGAGATGATTATCAGGAAGGTGCAGAAGAACTATTTTACCCCAACCAACTGCTTGTTGCAGCCTGGGGTGATTCAGCATCTTCAGCTACAGTAGGAGCTCCAGCACAGGCTTTTAAGGGGTGGAAGGACCCTTATCCCTATACCCAAGATGATATAGCTGAAATTATTGGGAGAGAGCCTACAGGACAGGATATACTTTTATTTGCCCTTTTTAAAAAGAATAGATTCTTAGATATTTTAAGAAACTTTATTGTCTTTGAAGATAAGGGTAACTCTAAGATAAAAATGGCCTGCCGCTACCAGCAGTTTAGAGCTGTGCAGAAAGCAGTAGAAAGAATAACAAATGCTGATAGTTTGGAAGACAGAAATGGAACTGTCTGGCATACTCAGGGTTCAGGTAAATCTTTAACCATGCTCTTTTTAGCACTGAAGCTGAGAAGATTAAAAGAGATAGGTAATCCAACAATGCTGATTGTAACTGATAGAGTCGATCTTGATGAGCAGATCAGTGGGACCTTTAAAAAATGTGGATTCCCCAATCCTCAAAGAGCAGATAGTGTTAAGGATTTAAAAGGACTTTTATCTTCAGAAGCTGGTAGAACAATTATGACAACTATCCATAAATTTCAGGAATATGAAAAAGAAAAGTATCCACTGCTTTCAGAAAAGGAAAATATATTTGTGATGGCTGATGAAGCTCACAGAACACAGTTTAAAGATTTAGCATCAAATATGAGAAGAGCTTTACCCAATGCCTGTTACATAGGATTTACTGGTACTCCAATCGATAAAGAATCAAGAAGTACCTTAAGGACCTTTGGTGATTATATTGATACCTACACCATTGAAGAATCAGTGGCAGATAATGCAACTCTGCCGATCAAATATGAGAGCAGACTGGCTGATTTACATGTAGAAGATAGAACTTTAGATGAATTATTTGACCAGAAATTTCATAAATATACTGATGAAGAAAAAAAGAAGATCAAAGAAAAATATGCTACAGAAAATGATATAGCTGAAGCAAGTTCCAGAATAGAAAGTATTACTTTAGATATAATAAAACACTACAAGGAAAAGATTGCTCCCTTTAAGGCTCAGGTAGTGGCTGTGAGCCGTCTGGCAGCAGTAAGATATAAGAGGGCTATTGATGAATTAGATGGTCCAGAAGCAGCTGTATTAATCTCTAGTGGACATAATGATGAAGGACTATTAAAAAAATACAGTGTGGATAAAGATAAAAAATCAAATATTGTTGAGAGGTTTAAGAATCCTCACTCTTCACTTAAAATAATCATCGTTTGTGATATGCTCCTAACTGGTTTTGACGCTCCAGTTGAGCAGGTTATGTATCTTGATAAATCGCTTAAGGAACACAACTTACTGCAGGCTATAGCAAGAGTTAATAGAGTTTATCCTGAGAAAAATTATGGTCTGGTTGTAGATTATTATGGAGTCTTTGATAACCTTAAAAAGGCACTGGCTATCTTTAACCCTTCCGATGTGGAAAACGCTGTAACCCCAATTGAAGATGAGAAGCCAAGACTGGAAGCCAACCACAGAGAGGTAATGAAATATTTTAGTAATACAGCCCTGGATGATTTAGAAGCCTGTATTGAACTCTTTGAAGATGAGGAAAAGAGAAATGAATTTAAACAGGATTTTAAAGATTTTGCTAAGAGTATGGATATTATTATGCCTCACCCGATAGCTGATCCTTATCGTAAGGATTTATATAAGCTGAGTAAAATTCATACAGCAGTTAGAAATAGGTATCGTGATGACAGTATTGATATCAAAGGTGTAGGAGAAAAGGTTAAAAAACTGATTGATGATCATATCAGGGCAAGCAGTGTCAGGGTATTACATGAACCAGTATCTATTCTTGATGAAAAAGAGTTTGAGGAAACTTTAGATGACTTAAAATCTGATAAGGCTAAAGCCAGTGAGATGGAGCATGCAATTAAAAAAGAAATTAGTGTACAGATGGATGAAAATCCAGTCTATTATGAAACTCTAAGTGAAAGACTGGAAGAAATCATTGAGAAGAGAAAAAATAATCAGATGAGTCTTTTAGAACAGATTGGTGAGATGAAGGATATTATAAAAGATATGAGATCAGTCCAATCTAAAGCTGAAAAGCTGGGCTTAAATAAAAAAGAATTTGCTCTCTATGAACTCCTACTAACTGAAAGAGATAAAGATGAGGAAAAGGTAGCTGAAGAACCTGGAGAATATACTGCTGGTGAAGGTAGTGATAAGCCTTATGTAAATAAGACGGTTAAAGAAGCGACTCAGAAGATTTTTAATGATTTAAGTGAGTACACTCAGATTGATCTTTGGCGGCAGAAAACTGAAGTTCTTCAGAAGATGAGGAAGACAACTAAGGTTCATTTGATCAAATATGATGAGTTTAAGAAGAAATATGAGAGTTTAACTAACAAAATAATTAAGCTTTCTCAGAACATATTTATGTTTTAAGCGGAGGTAAGAATGCAACAAATCAAACTTGGTAATCAACTAATCAATTATGAAATAATACGTACTAATCGTAAAACAATGGGGATCATTGTTGATCATGAGAGGAATTTAATAGTTAGATCTCCAAAAAATACAACAGATAAAAAAATAGAAACTGTCTTAAAAAAGAAAACAGGCTGGATTTTAGATAAGCTGAATGAGATGGAAAGTATTAAACCTGCTCCTAAAGAAAAAGAATTTATGACAGGTGAGAAGCTGCCTTATTTAGGTCGGAGATATAGGCTGGAGGTTAATCAGGCAGAAATTTCAAAGGTAGAAGTTAAGCTCTACCAGGGTAAGTTTATTATTGAGTATCCAGAAAAGTTAAAAGAAAATGATGAGCAGCGAAGAGGAAAAATTAAAGATGCTTTAATTGAATGGTATCGAGAGCATGCTAAAGAAAAAATTAAAGAGCGAGTGGAAAAATATAAGGTTAAACTAGATGTGGAACCCAATAATGTGGTAGTTAAAAAACAGAAGAAACGCTGGGGTAGTTGTAGCAGTAAAGGTAATCTTAATTTTAACTGGAAGATTATCATGGCACCAATGTCTATTGTAGATTATTTGGTGGTACATGAGCTTACTCATTTAGTCCATGATAACCACTCAAGAGAGTTTTGGGCTACAGTAGGCTCTATTATTCCTGAGGTGAAAGATAAAAGAGAATGGCTTAAGATTAACGGGAGAAGGCTAAGTTTTTAGTTAATCTGTAATAGCCTATAATTGGAGGTTAATAGTGATGGAAAAGCGAATAAAATTTTCTATTTTTTTATTAGTGATAATTTTATTGTTAACAACTTCAGTATCAGCTGAGTGGACTACTCAATTTATAGAAGACGAGAGAAAGGAAAATGGTGTGTGGTATGCTCATTCACCCGATGTAAAGGTAGATGATAATATTACTGCTGTAGTATCAATTGGAACAGATGGCGATACTGAATGGGTAATTTTAGAATTTTCTACCCTACCCACTATAATCAAAAATGGCACTAATACTATTAATGCCTCAGTTAAATGGGATGATCAGGAAAGTGAAAAAATAGTTTTTAATAAATATGGTGATTATAATTTTATTCATTTTAATAAATATGGGGAAGCAATATCAAAGATCAAAGAATCAAATAAAATGGTTTTAGAATTTAAAAAAGATGGAGAAGATAATATTAAAATCACTTTTCCTCTAAAAAATGCAAAAGCAGTTATCAATGAAATCAGAGGTAAATTCTAATTAATAATTTAGCAAAAATTAATAGGCACAACCAGGGGTGAGATAAGTGGGGTTTTTAGATGGTTTGATAGGTAATGCAAGTGAAATGGAAGGGGATAAACTTGAGGAAGAATTAGAAGAAATATTAGTTAACGGAGAAAATATAGAGAATGGATATAATATTTTAAGAGATTACTTTGTTTTTACTAATAAGAGGTTAATCTTAGTTGATAAGCAGGGAGTAACTGGCAACAAAAAAGAGTACCATTCGATACCATATAAAAATATTAGACATTTCAGTATAGAATCTGCAGGTGCCTTTGATCGTGATTCAGAATTAAAACTCTGGATTGCTGGTATAGCTAATCCGATTGAGAAAAAATTCGGGAAAAAGTCAAGCAATATTTTTGAAGTACAGCAGGCTTTGGCTAAACATATTTTGAAGTAAATTAATTTTTAAATTAAGATCAGGTACAATTATATATTATATGGAAAAAAATAAAAAATATATTAAAAATTCTGGGATTGATACCCAGAGTATTTAGTTTGACGATTTGCAAATAGGCTTAAGTTTATTATACTTCATTCTATATTGATATTCTATAATGCTAAAGTACATCATTATAGAATAAACTATAATAATCTATGATTATTGTTTAAGTTTTAGAAAAAAAGTTTACAGGGGGGATTTTAGTGTCTGAAAATAATGAGGAAATATCTAGAGATAGTTTTACAGCATACACAGATAGAAGTATAAATAAATATCAAAATAGTTTTATGAGTAGTGTAGAATTTAAATATGAAGATGGAGATTGGCTAGATGAGAAGTTAGTAGATTATGTAGAAAAAATAGTTATTTTTAAAGGAATCAAGGATAAATTTGATTTAAATAATATCAGATATACTTTGGTAGAAAATTTTTTAAAAGGTTATGGTAGAAAATTATATGAGGAAGATCTTGATGATATTATTAGAGGAACAAATCGATTTTTTAAAGATAATTATCCTGATCATAATAATACTGAGACAATAAAATCAAAAATCAAGTTTAAGACTTTAGATGAAGCTGATGTATATCAAATGATTGATAAAGTAAAAGTGATTTTTAATGAGAGAAAAAATCAATATATTGCTAACACATTGATTTCTAATATAAATAACATTGTAATAGCTGAGAGAATTGTAAAAGAAAACATGAAACTATTGGATGATGGGTTATGGTGTGATATAGATATAGCATATAAAAAGGAGCCAAATTTAGGGGATAATTTATTAGGGGAAAATAATTATTATTATGAGATTAAAACAGTTAGATCATTAGAATTAGTAAATTTTGATATTGAAAAAAATAATCTTAAAGGTCTAAGACTGAAATTAGATTTAGAAGAATGGATAGATCTTCTTTTAAGAAGTATTGGAATTGAATCAATTGAAACTAAAATGCCATTAAACTATAAAATAATTATTTTAATGCGTTTACTACCTTTAGTAGAGAAAAATTTTAATTTAGTAGAGTTGGGATTGCCTGGTACAGGTAAAAGTTATTTACATAATGAATTGTCTACTACTTCTTACCTATTATCTGGAGCTGAAACAACTAGAGCCCAACTATTTTATGATAAGGCTAAACGAAAATTAGGTATAGTTAGTAACTGGGATGTTGTTGTTTTTGATGAAGTAACAGGGGTTAATTTTGATGATAATTTAATTCAATATATGAAAAGCTATATGGAAGCAGGTAAGTTTAATGCTAACCAAGAAAAATTTCCAGCTGATGCTTCATTCATATTCAATGGTAATACAAATAAAACAATCAATCATTATTTAAACTCATCTCATCTTTTTAAACCATTACCAGAACAAATGCAGGATACAGCATTTTTAGATAGAATACACTGTTATTTACCTGGATGGGAAATTGATTTTGATAGAAAGAATTTATTTACAAAACATTTAGGACTAACAAGAGATTTTTTATTTAAGTTCTTAAGTTTTCTTAGAAAAAAATCAAATAATAATATATTTCAGAAACATGATATTGAATTATCAGACTCTATAAGTAACAGAGATAAAAAAGCTATAAAAAAGAATTTTTCTGGATTAGTTAAATTATTAGATCCCTTCGATCAAAGTACTTTATCAAAAGAAAACTTAAAACTTTTGATGTATAATTCAATAGAAATGAGAAAAAGAGTAAATGAACAGCAGAAAAGAATTAGCCCAACTGATAAATTTGAAAATAAAGAATTTAGTTTTAATATTGGTAGAAGTTATTCCCATGCTGAAATTTTACCAGAATTCAAGTTATACAGGCAATTTGGGAAAGATAAAAATGTTAAAATTAATACAATTTATTCACATAAAGAAATGTTGAATATAAATAAAAAGCTAATGAAAACCTTAAAAACATCGGATCTTGAAAAAATTGTTTTAAATAAACATAGTTATAACTTTGCTTTAACATTGAAACTCAACTCAATTGAAACAGCTTTTTCTTCAGATAAAGATAATATAAATTCAGAAGCTAAAGAGGCATTTTCCCAAATAGAAAAAGAAATAAGCCAAAGAGAAGAAGGAAATCAACTTATTGAAAAATATATAAAAACTTACAAGGCAGTAGAAGTGGATCTTGATTTAATGATGAGCTTTTTTTATGAAAATGCTAGATACTTAAAATTTTATAATGGTTTAAAGTACAATAGAGATTATCAAATTGGGCAGAAAGATTTAAAGGGTAGGAGAGAAGATTGTGATTTAAGAAAACTAAATCTAAATGAGATAAACGTTTTTTATAGAAGAGAGAGAAACTTAAAAAGTTTAAGATGCGAATATGGAGGGTTTAAAATAGTTATATATAACC
>Ga0163227_100468_pt1 | contig 9503 bp, 4 predicted proteins | sample MSEWel2016_09_14_2_FD_113148 | JGI IMG/M metagenome (GOLD analysis project Ga0163227, IMG submission 113148) | Subsurface microbial communities from deep shales in West Virginia, USA - MSEEL Well Study Marcellus 5H_2016_09_14 ...
AGAAATAATATTTAAGTCATCCATACTCTGCATTGGATCATCAAGCAGAATAGTATTTAATTTTGTGCACTGCTGTCTTAAAGCCATAGAAAGAAAAATACTGATTGCAACTATATTAACCTGTGCCTTACTGAAAGTAAAAGCCGGATTGACAATTGTTTTTCCACTTTTGTTTTTACATTCAATCAAAAGAGAATTACTTCCCTGACGGCTGACAGTAGTCTTTAGATTGATCTGCCTGAAAAAAGGATGAGGATAAATGCGCTTAAAAATCTTATTTATAAATTCCTCCTGTTCCTTAAGAATCTGATCATTTAAATCTGCAACTACATCCCGCACAGCCAGTTTAAGTTTTTCCGCTCTCTCCAGTCCTCTTTTGATTTTTTCTCTTTCAGCTGCAGCTTTTTTAAATTCATTCTCTACCTCTTTTAACTGTTTCCTTACTTTATTTTGCTGCAGCATTTCCTGCTGTTTTTCCAGTTCTGATTCCAGATTCCTGACCCTTGACTGAGCCCGTTTACAATCTGCCAGCATATTTTTACCTTCTTTTTCTCGCTGCAGAATTTCCGAATAACAGGAATCAGCCTTCAGATTATATTTATTAAACTCGGTTTCCAGACTACCTTTTCTTTCCAGGAGCTCAGATATCTCTTTTTCTAACTCCTCAGTATTTTTAATCTGCAAAAATGAATTATTGATCATTAAATTTTTCAGCCTGTTAATTCTTCTAGCTAAATTATCTTTTAATCCCCGCTCCTCGATCTGATAGTGGTCAATAATTCTAACTGCATTTTGATTTAAATAATCCAGCTCATTTAACTTACTCTGCAGCACCTTAATCTCATTTTCTACTTTTGAAATTGTATTTATAGTTGCTGACATCGCCTCAGTAAAACTATCTTTTTCAGCTTCCAACTCAGAAAGCATTTTATCCAAAGCCTCAGAAAATTCATCACTCAACTCCTGCAGCTCAGCTTTTATTGTGTCTTCTTTTTGATTCTCCAGAAAGAGTTTCTTTTTTAATTCTTTTACCTTTTTACTGCCCTGAGTTAGCTTCTTTTCTATTCTCTCCAGCAGAGCATTTCTCTCATGAGAGTCACCACAGACAGGACAATCTACTTCTCTCAGATAAGGATCACCAGTTTCTTTGAGGTAGGAAAGTGATTTTTCTAAAATATCAAAGATATCGTCATTAAAATTATTTATTTGATAAAGTCTATCCCGCAGACTATCCATATTTCGTTTGGTATCTGCCAGCCTGTCTTCGAGAGCAAAAGCCTCATTTTGAAAATAGCTCTGCCTCAGTTTAAATTCTATAAAACTCTTAGTTTTTAAACTCATTGTTACAATTGCTGATCTAATATTTAAGATTTTATCAGTAAGAACTCTTTTTTCCTCACTTTGAGCTTTAATTAAATCCAGCCAGAAATTAAGTTCTCTCGCTTTTATTTTGATAAGTTATATTTATTGATCAGTATAATTTTTCTCGCATTTTAGTGAAAGTTTTCCCAAATTAATTTAAAGATAAAAATATGACCCTATAGATTTTATATCCATAGGGTGAAAAAGTGTAAAAGCTTATTTAATATTGACACTGGTACACAATTCGATTGGTAGGGTGGTACATTTTTCGCTTGACAAAAGCAGAAAGTTTATATTTAAACTGATTACTTCATTTATTTGTGAATTTTAAATTATTTTGATTAATATTTATTGTTTTCTAATGCATTAATTTGATATATAACTCTAAATTTTATAAATCAGCTTGATCTTCAGGTATGATTAACAAACTGGATGCGATAATCTACTATTATCTAAAGTAATGCCACTTCTTTCCCTAAAATTTTATCTAAATTTAATTTTATTCTCTTATATTTATAAGTATTCTTTTTTTCTTTAACAAAATAGCTAATAAATAATCCATATAAATCCTTTATTTTCATGCCAGAAAGCTCAGAAATTTTATGGGATTTTTCTTTAGAATTATTAATATCATCTAACATAGATAAATCCAAATGACTAAAAACTTGTTTTACATATTCAGTATCAAAAATAATGTCTTCTGGAATCTCACCTGGTAAGAAAAATACATTACTTCTATAGAAATTTAAATATTTTTTTATCAAGGCAATTTTTTGGGTTTTATTTGATTTACCTCTATTTCCATCAACACCCCATTTTATGGTGCTATAATTAACATTAGTTACTTCTTTTAATTCTCTTTTATAAAATTTAAAAGTTTTATTTGTCTCTAAAACTTCTGAAAAATCAACTACATCTTTCATATATTTATCGCCATCGAAAATTATATATCTATTACTAATATCAACTTTTGAAAATGTTGTTACTAGTAAAGTCTTTATGCTTTCTGCTCCTCCAGGATAATAATTTATTTCAAAAATATTTTCATATTTTTCCTCTTCTAAAATATGTAATAAAATATTCTTAGCTAAAATATCTTCTACAATAATATTTTTCCTATCAACTGAATATTCTATATTATTAAAAGCTCTAAGAGAATCTACATTCTGCTCTATTTGAAATTTATTATTACTATTTATTATAAAATTCTTTATACATTTATTTGGCAATTTTTTTATTATTTCAGGAGAGTGTGTTGAAATAATAACTTGTAATTTTTTATCAACTATTTTTTTAAATATAAATTGCATAAATCTTTTTTGAGCTCCAGGATGAAGTGAAAGTTCAGGTTCATCTAATAATAACAAAGATTTTTTAGGTGTTTTATTTATCTTATTTATAACATTAGCTATAATGAATTCACCACTTCCAGCATTAGCTTCAGAATATTCTTTTCCTTCATTAAACAAAATAGTAATTCCCCAAGTTCCATTATAATATTTATGTTCTATTATTTTTATATTTTCATATGACTTCCCCAGAATGTAATTTAAATCTTCTAATTCAGCTTTAGAAAACTCTTCAACTTTTTTCTTCTTTTTAGTTTTTCCAGAATTGGTTTCTATTGATTGTTTTATTTTTCTAGCAGTCCTAACAGCATAATCATTCTTTTGTTCTCTATTTAATGACTTTGCAGAATTATCAAAAAAAATATTCTTATCAAAAGCACCTATGAGTGTTTTAAATTGTATATCATTTAAAGCAATTTTAGGCTTTTTAAAATTATTATTATTTAAATACTCCTTTACATCTTTATTAGATTTAAATCCACTGTATCCATCAGTTAATATCCAACCAAAATGTTTTTTCTTTATATTGACTACTGTTTTATTATCATAAGTATAGGAAAAAGAATATTCCTCTTTTATTTCTTTATCAAAAACTGTTTCAAAAAAATAATCATCCGGTGTTCTATGAGGTTGTAAAGTTTTTAATAATTTTAAAGCTGTTGTTTTCCCCGAGCCATTTATTCCAATAAAAACAGTTAGTGGAAAATCAAAATTAATGATTGTTTCTTTTTCAAAGGAACGAAAACAGTTTATCTTAAGCTCTTTTAATTTATTTCTTATAATATCTTTCTTATACAAATCTTCTATTATTGGTAGATAATCTTTCATGATTTCCTCCTAATTAATATGTAACGCCCCCCTAAATATATTGGACAAGTACCAATTAAAAATTCTATAATAATTATAGTGGGATAAAAGCAAATAGCTAAAACTTATGATCTTGAAAAAAATAAAAATTATTCTTCGAGTTATTTAAGGTGAAAATATATCTTCCTTAGTTGATGAATATGATTTCAATCGTAGTTCTACCCATCTCTAAAAAAAGAATCCTTAAACGGTAATATTATCAAACTCAGTGGTGAGGTGAATCTATAATTAAACAGGAAGCCAAACTTAAAGATAAAGATGAACAAAATCGGAAGTATACCGAACTTTTAATATAGACTGAACTACCTATTATTACAGCAAAAATCTTAAATTAAGAAAAATTAACGTTTTTAATTTTAGGACCATTTTCATCATAGGAATAAAAATAATATCCTGTAGCAGATAAAAATCTGAATTTCTTCATCATTAAACGGTAAAATTTATCTTCATGTGTTGATAAAATTATTTGCTTATTAAGACCATCATCCTCACTACTGCAACTTCTTAAAACATCAATGAATGAAATAATATTTAGATCATCCATACTTTGAATTGGATCATCCAGCAAAATAGTATTTAACCTTGTACATTGTTGTTTTAAAGCCATAGCAAGAAAAATACTTATAGCTACAATATTAACCTGAGCAGCACTAAAGGTAAAGGCAGGATTAACTGATATATTACCCGAAGAATCCCAACATTCTATTGCTATAGTTTTATTTCCCTTACTATTTTCATCAGTACGTAACTTTATTTTTCTAAAAAACGGATGAGGGTATATTTTCTTAAAAATTTTATTAATTAATTCTTCCTGATTAGTTAAAATTTCATTGTTCATATCTGCAACAACTGAACTTATTGAATTTTTGAGTTTATTAACCCAAGCAATAGTTTGATTTAAATTCTTCTTTTGTTCTTCTACTTCAGCTATTTTCTTTTCTGTAGTTTCTAATTTCTGCTTTATCTCATTATTATTTAATTCTTTTTCTTTATAATCTATTCTGCTTAACATATTTTCAATTTGATTTAATCCCTGTTCTATAAAATTAAGATTCGCATCAGTAGATTTAATAGCTTCTTTAATATTTTTCTGCAAATTATCTGTATCAAAATTATTCTTATCAAATTTGTCTTTTAAAATCACAATATTTTTTTCCAAATTATTGATATTGTTTTTTAACTTTTCAATATCATTCTTATCTGTATTTATAGAAATATTATCAATTTTTTCATTTAACTTTTCTAATCTCATACTTAGATTTTTATGAATATTGTTATCTTCTAGTTTATATTTGGAAATTAAGTCACTTATCTTTTTGTTCATCTGATCAAGAGCTTTAATTTTTTCGTCAATCTCATTATTTCTAGAGATTTTTCTATTTATTTTATTTGTAATTTCCTCATCCTGACTGTTTTTCGCATCAATTTCTTTTTCTATATCGGATAATAAGTCTTTAAACAGATTTAATGTATTAGCTTCTAAAAATTCCAGATCTTCCTCTTCTTCATTAATTTTGTCAGTTAACTCTTGAATATCTGCCCTTAATTTTGTCACTGCCTCATTTCCTGAATTTATTTTATCATTTATTTTACTAATAAGTTTTTTATACTTAAATTGGCTATCACAAACAGGACAACCTACTTTTTGATCGTCTTCTATATCCCGACCATTAAGAAATGATAAACTATCCGACAATAACTGATTCAGGTTATCATTCAAAGTATTTTCTTTAGATAATTCATTTTCTAAATTTGATAAATTTTCTTTTTTCATCACTAAATTTTTCTCTTTAGATGATATTTCTTTTTTTATATTTTCCAATTTCCCAAATAAATCTTTATCTATTTGATAATCTGGCAGTTTTCTTGACTTTAAGAATATTATTAATTTAGATATCTGCTGGCTTAGTTTATCTTCTTCATTTAATCTATTTATAATAAAAAGAACGGCTTCTTTTAAGTTATCTATATCTTTTTTTATTTCTGATTTTTTTTCTTCAAGTTCACTACAATCATTTTTGTTCCCTGATTTCTCTATTTTCAATTTTTTAATTCTTTTTGAAAGATCTTGATATTCAGATAAATTATTTTTGATATATTGAAGATCTTTTTTTTCTTCCAATAAAGGTACTAATTTTTTCAATTCTTCAAATTTATTAATCTTCTTTAAATAATCAACGGAGTCAACTTTTAATTCATTTAAGTTCTCTAATCTTCTTTTTGCATTATTTTCTTTTCCTTTAACTGATGATCTGAAATTAATAACCTCTTCTTTTATATCCTTAACAAAACCAAGATCGTTTGAAGCATTAAAGTCAGGAATATTATAATCTAAAGAAACTTTTTCAGATATTTCCTTTAAATTATTTTTTACCACTTTAAAATATTCATTTAAATTAATATTATTATCTGATTCTTGTTCTTTTTGTTCATCAATCAATTCACTATAAGTTTTTCTCTCACTAATTAAATCATTATATTCATTATCAATAGCCTCTAAGTCAGAATTTATTTCATTCAATAACTTTTGATAGTCATTTTGATGATTTAAAAAACGATGAGTACCAATCAGATTAGATATTTGTTCCCAACGCCTGGGACCTTTTAAATTACTGACAAAATAATTTAATTTATCCTGTGTTAAAAGATGATAATCACTAAATATATCAGCAAAATTGATTCTATCCTGCCACTCCTCCTTTAAAATAATCTCATTCAGTTTTTTCATTGCATCATCTTCAAAATATTCCTGACCATCTTTCCCCTTCAAAGATACCGCACTTCTATAATTTCCATAATCACTAGCTTTATTTTCATAATTATCTGCCTGTCTTTTTAATACATATTCTTCCTGCTTATTTCCAAAATATATTTTAACTTCAGCAGCTTTTTCAACTTCTTCGCCTGCTCCAAACTTATGATTTATAAAATGTGTTTTTGTTTTTTCTTCGTTGGGATCTTCATAACGAAATAATTTCCCGGTAAAACCCCACTCTACAGCATCATAAAAAGAAGTTTTACCAAATCCATTTGATCCTGATAAAATTGTTAGATCTGTACCCTCTTCTAGTTTAAATACCCGCGGCTCTCGAAAACCTCGGAAATGATCAATTTCAACTTTTAAGATTTGTAAGTCCTCCATTATAGATTGTCACTCTCCTCAACAGCCAGTTTTCTAATTTTATCTTTGTTTTCTAAAGGATTAAATATTTCATTTTCAGAAAGCCTTGAATTTCTAATTTCCATTTTTTTAATTAATTTTTCATAAAAATCTTTTTCGCTAAATGATTTTGTTGATTGCGATAAATTATAAAAATTTTTGCTAATTGGAAGTTTAAGATTCAAATCACCTATAATCTCTTCTTTACTTCCCATTGGAATAACTAACTTACGACATATATATTTATTTCTTTCAATATCATAAATTTTTGATTGGCTTATTTCAGACTGTGATTTATAAAATAACAAATAATAAATATCCCAGCGTAAATCCATACCTTTATAAAGTTTGTTTTGCAAATATAGTGCAATATCCTCGTTTTGATAATCCTTCCAATTATCCTCTAATTCTTTAAAAGAATTAAATATACTATAAACAAATAAATATTTTTCCTCTTCTAAATCTGTAAAGTAGGAATCAAAGTGCTCTAGATTATCGTTTTTATGTTTTTTTAGATCATAATTATTTATAAAAATATTTTCTAACATTTATTTAACCTCCAGCAGTTTATTTAATCTTTTAATTAAATCATCTTTAGTCTCACCCATTTGAATCTCAAGCATAAAACAATTACCGCAATGGGTTATAATCGACTGATCTGCATATAAATCAAGCTGAAAAAATTCTTTCCCCTTAGTTGAAGGAACTTCACTTATACGAGGAATGATTGAATTAAGATCTAATTCATAACCGTAAGGTTTATTATCACAATTTGCAGCTGAATTACCAATTAAATATTTACAAATAGAGCTTAAATCAGAAAATTTAGAGTTCTCATATGTAAAAAAATCAACAAGAGCCTTATCAATCCTCTTTTTATCTTTTGTATATAGATAACAAATGTTATGTTTTTTAGAAATTTTAATTGGATATCCAATTTCATGTTTTAATTTTAAATCTGGAAATTTAATAATTATTAGAGTCAAAATATAAATAATTCTTTTTATGTAATCATATTTCTCATGATAGTTTATTTCTCTCGTTTTTTTATAAGATGGTGGAAAAGGTAATAATATTGTATTAATTAAAAGTTGGAACTCTTTTTCTCCCTGTTGATCAATTCTTCCTAATATTTCTTTTAATTTTTCTAAAAATAAATTCCTTATTTCAGGATCATCGTAATCTTTAGTTTTATATTCTTCATATATTTTTTCTAATAATTCATCAAAACTTAGCTTCTCCCCATTCTCCAATTTTTCTAATTTATCGATCACTGAATCTAACTTTCTATTTATTTGAGTCTTATCCAAGTTATAGTTATCTAAAAAATTATTTAATTCAATTTTGATTTTTTCTGAAATTCCTACATTTTCTCTTAAATAATCCAGTATTAAATCATTAAATCTATGTTCATTATCTTTAATCTTTTTTTGCAACTTATTTCTGAAATGAGATAAAAAATTACGACAAACTGATTTCAGATCATCTCTAGATAAATTATTTCCACCAATTAAAAGATGTTCTTGCAAATGGTTAACTAAATTATCGGTGAATTCTTCTTCATTCATTTTTAATAATTCATTATTAGCAAAAGAAGCATCAGATCTTTTTATTGCATCTATAAAATCTTCAACTTCTAGCTCAACTTCTCCATCTTGAAAAGTATATTGTTCAAGTATTTTCTTTTCTTCTTCAATTGTCTCAGAAATTGCTTCTCTAAATAAAGATTCAAGCTCATCCTTATTATCTTTAAATCCTACTGCTTCATTAAAAGTTTCCCAAATTGCTTCAGCAAGTCCCATATTATTTTTATCTTTAAAAGCTAAGATCGCCTTGCCCATACCTATTGCTATATTTATTTCTTTTAAAGGTATTGTCATAACAAAAACCCCTTCTTGAAAATATTAATTTCCATAGTAATATATTCAATAACTAGTTATATTCACCTTTATTTTTTAATATCTTAATTTTTTTCACTATAACTTCCTCCATAATGTGTTATTTTAAAATTATTGGGAATTACAAAGTAACAATGCAGAAAGTTGCAAACTGAAATCCCCAATTATTGCAGCAAACACAATTACAAATTTTAGTAAAACCAGTAAAATCTTAATGAGCGAAAAGTGTAAAATCTTATTTATCACTGCCAACTGGTACACAATTCAATTAGCAGGTGGTACATTTTTCGCTTAGCAAAGCAGCAGTTTCTGCTGCTGGCACTTTTTCTAGCACAAGCTAAAAAAATAACCGGCTTCTCTGCCGGAACATTGCCGCAGTATCAAGCAATTAAAATTTATGAAAGTATTCGGTCTTACTCTAAATAAACAGAAAACTCTCACCTTAAATTTTCTGGTGAGAGTAGTGGTGTAATGATAACTGCATTTAATATTCAATTAAAAATTTCTAAATATATCGAGTGGTCCACAACACGTGAACGTTTTACTTTATAAACAATCCTGCAAACCATCATCTGCCAAAATATTTCTAATCTCTTTAACTTCCTGAGCTCGCTTTTTATCACAGATTAAAATAGCATCTTCTGTATCAACTATTACCACATCATCAAGCCCAATAGTAGTTACTACCTTATTAGGACTGTGAATAATAGAATTAGTAGTATCTATACCGTAATGTTTACCTATTACTACATTACCATTACCATCTACTTTTTTAACTCTCTCCAAAGCAGGCCAACTACCGAGATCGTCCCAGCCGAAAGACCCAGGAATAACAAAGATATCATCTGCTTTTTCCATAATTCCATA
>Ga0163227_100476_pt1 | contig 9327 bp, 9 predicted proteins | sample MSEWel2016_09_14_2_FD_113148 | JGI IMG/M metagenome (GOLD analysis project Ga0163227, IMG submission 113148) | Subsurface microbial communities from deep shales in West Virginia, USA - MSEEL Well Study Marcellus 5H_2016_09_14 ...
CTCCAGCTAGCATTTAGATGGTGTTTGTCAAGGGCAATGCGGTCATCCCAACCATTAAAATTTACTCTAAAAACTAAATTCTGTCTTCAACATCACTTTTTCATAGATTTTTTGACATAACCAAATATTAAAAGAAAGCAGCCCGGATAATAAAATTGGCAGCAGACCAATTATCAGAAAAGAAATAATCAATTTTGTTCTGATCGTATGAATCTCTATTTTATTAAATAATTTTTTAAAAAAATTATTAAACATTAAATTTCCACCTTATTTAACCCTCCAGGGTCGATGAGTTTGCAAAAGCCGCTCTAAATTATCATCATCAGCAACTTCTACGCCCGTTTCAATATATTCTTTCGGTTCAGCTCCATATTTTATATAGTTATATAATGTAGAAAGACCTTTAGAACCCATTGTGGCCATATCCTGACCAACCAAATACTGCAGTAGTCCCCTTTCCTGTAGTAAGAGCGCATCATAAAAGATATCTATACCTACAGCAACTCCTCCGTTTTTCGACCACTGCTGAAAATTAGGCAGAGCCTCTGCCGGTACATAAAAGGGCCAGCCGCCTACAAAAAATATAATATCAATCTCAGGATTTTGCTGTAAATACTGTTCCAGCAGTTCCACCGAAAGATTAACACTATCCTGATTCTCAACTATATCCTGCACTCTAATATTTGTAGCTTCAACAGTGTCCAGAAAACCTTCAATCCGACTGTCGAGATTAAGCGCACCCCGGACACCTGTCATAATCATAGTATCCAGTTTTTTCTCCTGCTGGTTGTAATCAATATTTCTGTTTTCTAAAACTGTAAGTAAACCTTCTGCAGTAACTTTTCCCGCCTCATAATTATTGATTCCAATATGAAAAAGCCTTCTGCTGTCAGGAGCGTCAGCATCAAAAGTTGCTACTGCAATTCCCGCCTCTACAGCTCTGTTAATTACATCTATATATCCAGGTGTATTATTAACACTTACCACCATTCCATCCACTTTTCTGGCAATCAAACTCTCAATTATTTTTATCTGTGCTTCTTCATTGTAGACAAAAGGAGCAACCCACTCAATATTAATTCCCAGGTCAATGGCTTTTTCCTGGGCATGTTCAAAAGCATCTAAAAAAATTGGATTGTCAAGTGACCGCGGAACATAAGCAATAGTAATTTCTTCATCATTTTCATTTGCCTGAATATTTTCTGCTCCAGCTGTAGAAGTCAAAAGCGCCGTAAAAATTATAATTAAAATTAATACAAATAAAAACCTATTTTTTTGAGCAAACAAATTTTTCACCCCGTTCATATCTTATCTATCATAAAATTTCAAAAATTTAAATAGCATATAAAAAAAGGCCCGCTAAAGGCCTTTTATCTTTAAGTTTAACGCATTCTATGCCATCAGATTAATATTTTGGCCTCTGCCCGGTCCGGCAGCTCTAGCCTGCTGCACAGCCTGGGAAGTTTCCTGCATACCTTCAACAAGTTTAGAGACCTGATCAGCACTCTGACCCATTGCCTGCCTCATTCCAGAAATACTCAAAGCCTGCTGAACACTTGCTATCTGATTCTGCATTGCAGCATTTACACTGCTCATTATATCAACTCCCTTGAGAATTAATCTTAATTAAACTAATCAGTATTTTAATAATAGCAGATTTCAGGCTTTTTTTCCACTATTTTGAGTAATTAATTAAATAAAGCAGGTAATTTGAGTACTTTTGTACAATTATTAGTAGTGAGGAATAAATATTGAAAGGAGAATTTTTATGAGTGTAAAAAAAGAATACTACAGAATTAAAGCGGAAAATTTAATTAGAAATTTTGAGAAAAGAAATATTGAAGCTTTTTATGTAAAAGATTCAAAAGCAGCCAGAGCAAAAGTGCTTGAGCTAATCAAAGAAAGAACATCAGTCTCCTGGGGAGGCTCAATGACTCTAGCTGAAATTGGAATTTTTGATAAGTTAAAAGCTGGTGATTATAAGCTGCTTGATCGGGCAACTGCCAGCAACTCAGCCGAAAAAGAAAAAATTTATCATCAGGCTTTAAGTGCTGATTACTACTTAATGAGTTCAAATGCAATTACTCAGGCTGGAGAACTGGTAAATGTTGATGGTAACGGCAATCGACTGGCAGCATTAATTTATGGTCCCAAAAATGTGATTATCGTAGCTGGAATGAACAAAGTTACAGTTGATCAGGAGAGTGCAGTTAAAAGAGTCCGCAACCAGGCAGCTCCTGCCAATTCTGTTCGACTGGACCAAAAAACTCCCTGTGCTAAAACCGGTTACTGTAACAGCTGTCAGATAGATGACACTATCTGCTGTCAGACTGTTATTACCCGCCGTTCCCGCCAGGATGGTAGAATTAAAGTTATTCTGGTTGGCGAAGAGCTGGGATTTTAGAATGTTAATCTATTTACAGTAATAGCTGAGTAATTGTGTTAAATTTAGTATAGTTATGGGAGGTGTTATTAATGAATCAAACAATAGATAAACTTTATAATAATCCAGACGATAAAAATATAGAAGATAATTTTCAATTTATATTATTTGGTGGTACAGGCGATCTGGCACATAACAAAATCATTCCTGCTTTTTATAATTTAGCAGCCAAGGATATACTGCCGGATCATTACACAATAATAGCTACCGGCCGCCGTTATGACAACAAAAATGAATATCTTAATAATTTATATGCTTCACTTGAAAATAAAAAAGAAAAAATTGATAACCGGATCTGGCAGTCACTTACAGATCATATCGAATATTTTCAGCTCTCTTTTAAAGAACCAGATGACTTTGAAAGGCTCCGTCAGAGACTTTTAGAAAAATCTAAAAGAGAGAAAATCTCTAACCGTATTTTCTATCTGGCGACTGCACCGAAATTCTTCGCAGAAATTGCAGAAAATTTAAAGGAATATAATCTTTTAAATGCTGGTTTTGAGCACAGTGATTCCAGACTGGTAATTGAAAAGCCCTTTGGGCACGATTTTGAGTCAGCTCAAAAATTAAATAATACTCTCAGCAATATTTTCTCTGAGAAAAACATCTTTAGAATTGACCACTATCTGGGCAAAGAAATGATTCAGAATATCATGGTTATCAGATTAAGCAATCCAATTTTTAGAGCACTCTGGAATAAGGAACACATCGACAATATTCAGATTTATCTAAATGAATCAGAAGGTGTTAAAGATCGCGGTAAATACTATGATGATACCGGAGTAATCAAAGATATGTTTCAAAATCATATCCTCCAGGTTTTATCATTAATAGCAATGGAAGAACCGGAAAATCTAAGTGCTGAAGAAATCTCTGCGAAAAAGGTTGAAGTTTTCAAAGAACTTGCTGACAATGATTTAAGTGATATAGATAAACACATTGTTCGGGGACAGTATGACTCAAACACTGTCAATAATGAAAAGATCAAAGCCTACCGCGAAGAAGATCAAATTGATCCTAACTCTCAGACAGCTACCTTTATGGCACTTAAATTATTTTTAAATAATGAGCGCTGGCGTGATGTCCCAATTTACCTTAAATCTGGTAAAAGATTAAATAAAAAAGAAGCTGCAATCGCAGTCGAATTTAAAGATAATTTTCACTCTTCCTATCTGCAGAACCAGAACCTGGACAGTAATCTGCTGCTGATTAAAATTCAGCCTGAGGAAGGTGTTTCTTTAAGATTTAACACCCGCAAACCGGCCAGTAATAATAAGATTATTCCGGTTGAAATGGAATTCTGTCAGAGCTGTCAGCAGTTTTTCAACTCACCTGAAAATTATGAGGGCTTAATCTATGATATGATAGCCGGTGACAAAACTCTCTTTACCAGCTGGAAAGAGGTATCTTACTCCTGGAAGTTTATCGATAAAATTCAGCAGAAATGTGAAGATGAGAATATTGAATTACATCAATATCCAGCTTTAAGTGAAGGGCCTGATGCAGCTGACAGACTCCTGGAGGCAGATGGTCGAAGCTGGCTGGATAACGAATAAGTTTGACAAATAATTAAGACATTTTCAATAAAATTAATTCCACTAATCTAAGGGGGATTTTTATGTATGATATCTCAATGACAATCAGAAAAAATATGTTAGTTTATAAAGGTAAAGATGAGATCAGGCCCAGGTTGAGTACTGTTAGGGATTTCTCTCAAGGAGACGCCCACGAATCCGAGCTGCAGATGAATGTCCACACCGGGACTCATGTGGACGCTCCTCTGCACATGCTGGAAGACGGTGAAAATGCCAATCTCTTTTTTGCTGAGAATCCATTTTACAGAGCTCAGCTGATAGATCTGACTGAGCTGGAGGAAAAAATCACTGCTGAAGATTTAAAAGAATATAATATTGAAGAAAATTCATTTTTAATTTTAAAAACCAAAAACTCTCAACCCGGATTTCTGGAAAAAACTCCAGAAAAATTTATATACTTAGCCGAAAGTGGAGCCGAGTACCTGATTGACAAAAAAATAAAGGGAGTCGGAATTGATACCAACGGCATAGAAAGAGCTCAATCCGAGCATCCAACTCACAAAAAACTGCTGCGAGAGAAAATTATGATTTTAGAGGGCCTGCGTTTAAATGAAGTACCGGCAGGTGACTATATCCTGCTGCTTTCTCTCCTAAAAATTGCAGAAAGTGATGGGCTGCCCGGTAGAGCTTATTTGTTTGAGCAGGGAGAAATCGAAACCATGCTTAAGTTATTCAAATAGATTATTAAAGTTAGGATTTTAAGGAGGTAGTTATAAATGAAAAAATATGAGATTGGACTGATCGGGCTTTCGGTAATGGGGCAGAATCTTGCTCTTAATATTGCCCGCAATCACTCGATTGCAGTTTATAATCGTACAGAAAGCAAAACCAGAGCTTTTATGAAAGATAAAGTGAAAAATCAGGATCTTAAAGCAGCTTATGAGCTGGAGGATTTTGTTGCTTCATTAGAAAAGCCGCGCAAAATTATGCTGATGATCAAAGCCGGAAAACCTGTAGACTTAGTTATTGACAGCCTGCTCCCCTATTTAGAAGCAGGTGATATAATTATTGATGGTGGGAATTCTCATTTTGATGATACAAACAGAAGATTAAATAATCTCAAAGAAAAAGATATCCGCTATCTTGGTGTAGGTATTAGTGGTGGTGAATATGGTGCTCTTCACGGACCATCGATTATGCCCGGAGGTAATGAAAAAGCTTACGCCGAAGTTTCAGAAATCATGGAAGATGCAGCTGCCCAGACTGAAAAAGGTGCCTGTGTCAGCTATTTAGGACCAAATTCGGCCGGCCATTATGTCAAAATGGTTCACAATGGTATCGAATATGGTATCATGGAGGTTCTGGCTGAAATTTATGATTATATGCGTAAAGTCCTGCAGCTTAAGCCAGAAGAAATGGGAGATATTTTTGCTGAATGGAATCAGGAATTTGATTCCTATCTGGTAGAAATCACTGCTAAAATCATGAAAAAAGATGACCCTAAAACAGGCAGAAAGCTAATTGATTTAATTCTGGATAAAGCCAAACACAAAGGCACTGGTAAATGGAGTGTTCAGAGTGCTTTAGATCTCGGTACTGCAGTCCCAACAATTAATGCCGGGGTTAATGCTCGTTTAATGTCCGCAATCAAAAGCGAAAGAGTCGAAAATGCAGCTCAGTTTGCAGATGACACCAGAGCTGTAGTCAGTAAAGACGAAATGCTGCCGGTACTTAAATCAGCTCTCTATTTTGCTTCAGTAATTGCTTATACAGAAGGCTTTAAACTCTTAAAAACAGCTTCAGAAGAATATAATTATCAGCTGAATTATAAAGAAATTGCCCGCATCTGGGAAGATGGCTGTATAATTCGCTCCGGACTCTTAGAGCCAATTCAGGCAGCATTTGCTGATGATATGCAGTTAAAAACTTTAATCACAGCTCAACAGTTTAAAGCTCAACTTAATGCAGCTGCAGAAGAAATTGAAAAACTAATAACAACTGCTGCTCAATCAGGATTACCCTTAACAGCAGTTCATTCTGCGCTGGATTATTTTAACAGCTTAAAATCGGAAGAACTTCCTGCCAATCTAATCCAGGCCCAGCGCGACTTCTTTGGTGCTCATACCTACCAGCGCCGGGATGAAGATGGCATTTTCCACACCGAGTGGGAATAATAATTTTTGAACCAGGTCCAAAACAGCGCTTTTGGACCTGGTTTAGATGAATGATTTCACAAACATATAATAAAAAGTGCAGAGCTTTAATTTTTAAGCTCTGCACTTTTTTTATTTAAATTCTACCATTACCTGAGTCACTTAAGTCAATCAATCCTTCTGGATAAGGCTTGAAAATGGTCTGAGGCATTAAATACTCTACTTTAAACCTGATAATCCAGGACCTCAGCAGTGCCAGCGGTAAGGAAAATGGAACTTTATCATTCCTAAAATCTTTCAGAGTCTCTAAAAAATATTCCCTTTCATCTCTACTGATGTCAGAAGAAACATAACCAAAAATATGCTGCAGCATATTCACTCTTTTACCTGTGTCAGGCAGCACATCTAAAGTTTTCAGCATCTGCTCTCTATAATTATGCATCGTCTCTTCTGTCTTTCCTTTTTCATGGGCAGCAACTATTCTCCCCAGCTTATTTAAACCATTCTGATTATAAGACATTATTAAATATTTATTATTGCTGTGAAAATCAATTAAATCTTTAATCTTCCCACCCTCAATCACATGCCGCAGATCGGCCAGCAAAAATATCTTAATCAAAAAATTTTCTCTCAGCTTGAAGTTTTTAAGTCGACCTTCATTCTCAATAACTAGAGAAGGAAAATTCTGGGCCAGATTGTCTGTAAAATAGCCGGCTCTTTTCTCTCCCAGCGCAGGCACTTTACCTGCCTTGGGATAAACTTTTGAATCATTTGTCCCACAGGATGGTGAGCGGTTTTTGGCAATAAACCCCTCAATTTCTTCCTCATTTAAATCAGAAACAAGCTTTTCAAGATAGCTGTCCATCTTTTCTGTATGGTCTTCTCCTGTCATAGAATCTACAAGCCGATATTCAGAGTCTTTTTTAATTAAGCGCACAGAGTTGCGGGGAACTCCAAGTCCAATCTCAACTTCAGGACAGATTTTAATATAATTAACATGTTTTTCTAAAGCACGAACAAATTTATCAGGAATACTATCACCATTATAGCGGCATTTACAGTATTCCAGGCATTTACTTAAAATAAGATTGGGTTTTTTAAATTCTCTCAAAATAAATCACTCCTGTTTCTATCTTTATTTTTTAGGAAACCAGGGAAAAAATATATTTGTTTTTTCCGCATATTCTTGATATTCCTCATCATCAGCATAGCGTTTTTCTAAAAGTGGTACTCCCGAAACAAAACGCAGCAGATAGGTCATAATTATTGGACTGAAGATGAATATCCAGCCTCCACTTACTGCCAGGGCAATAATATAATAACCCCACCAGACCGCAGCATCACCAAAATAATTGGGATGGCGGGTATACTTCCAAACCCCTTCTTTCATTACATGTCCATCTTTTTCTGAAGCAGGTTTGGATTTAAAATCTTTTAGCTGTTTATCACCAGCTGCCTCAAAAGCAAAACCTATTCCCCAGACAAATAGACCAATAAAATCAATTATTTTCAAACTGTGATAAGGAGCAGAAATAATCTTAATTATAGGAGTAGAAATTATAAATAATAGGACTCCCTGAAGCATAAAAACTCTTAAAAATGATTTTAGATAAAAATTATCCCATTCTTCTCTCCATTTTGCATAACGAAAATCTTCACCCTTACCAAGATTACGTTTGAAAATATGGTAACTTAATCTCAAACCCCAGATTGTTACCAAAAAAGTAATGATAAAAGATCTAAGATTATAATTATTTGTTAAATAAAGGGCCATATTTGCGGTATAGACATAACCCAGGCCCCAGCCAATATCAACAATGGAGTTATCTTTTTTTAAAACAGCAATCACAAAGAATATTGAAAAATAAAGCAGGATTAAAAGAAATAACTGGAAATAAATTGAGTTCAACATTTTAACATCCCCTCATTTCTGATCTGTAAATAGTGATCAGATTATTTTTCCAACAAAGCTACAGCGGTACTTCCTCTCCCGGCATTCATCGCCACAATCGGAGAAATTGGTTCCAAAAATTCTACCTCTATATCCAATAATTCTCTAAAACTTTCCAGATACCTTTTTGCCCGCTCAAGATCATCTCCATGGACAACTGCAAAGCGTTTGATTCCGTTTTCGCTTTGATGATCTTCTAAAATAGATTTTATCTTTTTAAAATTACCCTTTTTACTGAAAGCGGTGGCAAAAGCTATCCCATTACCTTCGCGATCAATTGAAATAATCGGTTTTAAGTTAAGAAATCCGGCCAGTTTCCCTTTCAGCGGACTGACCCGACCGCCACGAACCATATATTTAAAATCACTTACACTGACATAAATGTAGAGCTTTTCTCTAATTGATTTTAGATAGCTTACAGCCTCCTCAAAACTTTTCCCTGCTTCTATCTTTTCAACTGCTTCCATAACTAAGAGGCCTTCAGCGCCAGAGTTTGTTTTGGAGTCAATAACTTCAATTTTGAGCTCCTCATTTTCTTTTTTAACATTTTCTGCTGCTTTAGTTAGATTATCATAGGTTCCGCTCATTTTTGCCGAGACGGTAATTGCAATAATCGAATCATAATGTTCTGCCAGATAATTAAGCTGATCTTCAATTTTTTTTACAGCCGGCTGCGCAGAAGATGGATACTCCTCCGCTTCATCAATAATGTCAAAAAAGTTTTTGCTGTCTATTGTTACTTTATCTAAATAGTTGGTGCCAGCAAGCAGTATATTTAAGGGCAGCAGATGAACCTGATGCTGATCACGATATTCTTCCGGAAAATCTGCAATTGAATCTGTCAGCACTGCAATCTCAGTTTTTCTATTATATTTAACTGCCTGCTGCAGAAGCATGTCATCAGCCTTCTGGTCTAAAATTGTAGCAAATTTATTTAATTTAATAAAAAATTCAGGTGGATTACTGGTATGAATATGAACCCTCAGCTTGCTTCTGTCACCGGCCACAATCAAAGAATCGCCGAGATCAGAGAGCTTTTCTCTCAGTGCAGGAATTTCTATTTCCAGGTTTTCAAGATAGGCTTCTGTACAGTAGCGGTATTTAATCTCCGTTTCTTTACCAATCTCTTCTTCCTGAGCAATCTCAATTTTTGCTGTAGAATTAATTTTTAAGTCTTTTAAATCACCAGTTTTGATAAACCCTACAATTCCTTCTAAAAAAAGTACAAAAGCCTGAGCTCCAGAA
>Ga0163227_100477_pt1 | contig 9319 bp, 11 predicted proteins | sample MSEWel2016_09_14_2_FD_113148 | JGI IMG/M metagenome (GOLD analysis project Ga0163227, IMG submission 113148) | Subsurface microbial communities from deep shales in West Virginia, USA - MSEEL Well Study Marcellus 5H_2016_09_14 ...
ATCTTTAAATTCATCATCAAAAAAGGAGATATGACGGATGACTCCAAGCCCGTTAGTGACAATACCCGCTTTGTAGATATAGTAGAAATGGACATTAATGTAGAGCTGTTTTATCTTTTTATTAACCTGAGCTGAAGTAGTCATAGACCGATAAGCGAAGGCATATATATTAATATTTTTATCTTTTCTGTAGATATTTTTGAGTCTGAGAATGGTATTGTTTATGTATTTAGTATTGTTTTCAGTCAAATATGGTTCAAAGCCAGTTGTGTTATAAATGAAAAGATCAAATTTTGAGGATCAATTTTTCTGTAAAGTGGCTCAGTAATCTCAACAAGATGATAAAAAAGTTCTTTTAAATTATCTTCAAACGTTGTCTTAAACCGAGAAAAATGAGGGATATCAGGAACAGATTTAAAAACACAGAAATCCCTTAAATCGCTCCTTAAAGAAAAAATATTAAATAAGAACATAAGAGTTGGAATTCCTAATATTTTTTGTAGGATAAAAGCAAAAAGAATCGATTCCAATTTGTAAGTTCTATTTCTACAAAAATAGTTGTAGTAAGCATTGTAAAAGATGGATGGAAGAAATTTAGATAAATCAAGATATTAATCGAGCATTTCAAAGAACTGAGATTTATCATTTTGAGTCAAATCTTTGGCTTGTTCATAAAGAACTACGAAAGACAATTGCTTTTGAGAATTAAAAGACATTATGATTTCCTCTTTTTTGTTTGTGGTATTTTTAGTATCTATAATTATAGTATGCCATATTTCAGAGGGGAATCACTAAAAATTTATTTCATGGTCCTTGTTACTGTGGGCCTTAGACATTATGCAGACGACTAAAACAAAAAAAGTAAAGGAGGGTGATTTATGCTAGATGTAGTTACTCTTGGAGAGACTATGGTGATGATGAATCCTGTAGAAGCAGGGAATCTAAAGTATATTTATGATTATAAGAAACAATTAGGAGGAGCAGAAAGTAATTTTGCTATTGGTCTAGCTAGATTAGGTCATCAAGTAGGTTGGTTCAGTAAATTAGGTGACGATCCACATGGTGAGTATGTGAAGTCTTTTATTAGAGGAGAGGGAGTGGATACTTCTCAAGTTAAGTTTACTTCTCAGGCTCCTACAGGATTATTTTTTAAAGAAAGAAAAGAATTAGGAGAGAGTAATGTTTATTATTATCGGCATGGATCAGCAGCTAGTAAAATGAAGCCAGAAGATCTATCTGAAGATTATATTGCCCAAGCTAAGTATTTACATTTAACAGGAATTACACCTGCACTAAGTGGATCTTGTCACAATACAATTTTAAAAGCTATTAAAATAGCTAAAGATAATAATGTTAAGGTCTCTTTAGACCCTAACTTACGTTTAAAATTGTGGAGTAAAGAAATAATGCGAGAAGTTATGTTAGATTTATTTAAGCAAGCTGATATTGTACTTCCAGGAATAGAGGAAGGAGAAATTTTGTTAGAAACAGATGATCCAACAGAGATAGCTGAAGAAATTTTAGATTTAGGTGCAAAGATTGTGGTAGTTAAATTAGGAGCAGAAGGTGCTTTGGTAGCTAACAGAGATAGTAAGAGAAAAGTGGCAGGTTATCCAGTAGAGAGAGTTGTAGATCCAATTGGAGCAGGAGATGGTTTTGCAGCGGGATTTATTTCTGGTCAATTAAGAGGAAAAAATTTAGTAGAATCTACTAGATTAGCTAATGCAGTAGGTGCTTTTGCTACTACAGTCATTGGTGATGTAGAGGGACTACCTACTAGAGAAGAAGTGGAAGTATTTACAGGAGAGAAAGAAGCTATTACTAGATAGTAATGGGGGGATAAAAGTGGAAAAACAAGAGAATCTACAAACAATTATAGATAGTGGAGTTATTGCAGTTATTAGAGGTATGGAAGTAGATAAAGTAGTTAATATTGTTGATGCTCTATTAGAAGGAGGAGTAAAAGCTTTAGAAATAACTTTAAATTCTCCTGGTGCTATAGATTTAATTGAAGAAGTATCAGAAAGGGTAAAGGATACAGATGCAATTGTAGGAGCCGGAACAGTATTAGATGGTGAAACAGCCCGAGCTGCTATCCTAGCTGGAGCTGAATTTGTTTTTGCTCCAAACTTAAATCAAGATGTAATTGAAGTCTGTAACCGCTATGGGAAAGTAGTAATTCCTGGGGTGATGACGCCAACTGAGATTGTTAATGCCTATCAAGCTGGAGCTGATTTAGTAAAGATATTTCCAGCAGGAGTTATGGGGCCAAAATATATTAAAAGTGTCAAAGGTCCTTTAAATCATATACCAATGATGCCTACTGGAGGAGTTGGTTTAGATAATGCTGCTGATTTTATTGAAGCAGGGGTAGTGGCTCTTGGAGTTGGAAGTGCTCTAATGGATAAAGAAGCTATAGCAGAAGAGAATTATGAAGTTATAACTGAAAATGCAAAAAAATTAACTCAAATTGTAGAAGAGACCAGAAATACCTTATAATTAAAGGGGGATTTAAATATGATTATTGATAGTCTTGCTAATTCATCTTGTTATTATGGGGTAAGTGAGCTATTAAAAAAGGCGTTTAAGTTTTTGGAAGAAAATGATTTTTCAGAGATAGAAGATGGTAAGTATGAAATAGAGGGAGATGATATTTTTGCTATAGTAGACTCTTATGAAACTAAGCCGCAAGAAGAAGGAGTCTGGGAAGGACATCGTGAATATATTGATATTCAATATCTTGTAGAAGGAACTGAATTAATGGGGTATTCTAATTTAGAAAGAATGGATCTTGATGAATCTGATGAAGATAATGACTTTTTAACTTTTGCAGGTGATGGTGATTTTATTACAGTTGAGCCAGGAAACTTTGTAGTCTTTATGCCTCAAGATATTCATATGCCTGGTATTTGTCTAGCTGATGGTCAAGAAGCAAAAAAAGTGATTGTAAAAATTAAAAATTGATTAATATTATATAAAGGGGTAATAAAGATGAGAATCACTAACTTAGAAACATTTATTGTTCCTCCGAGATGGTTATTTTTAAAAGTTGAAACTGATGAAGGAATTAGTGGTTGGGGGGAGCCAATAGTTGAAGGAAGGGCCAAGACAGTAAAAGCTGCTGTAGAAGAATTAAGTGAGTATTTAATTGGAAAAGATCCTCTTAGAATAGAAGATCACTGGCAAGTTTTATACAGAAGTGGTTTTTATCGTGGCGGGCCAATCTTAATGAGTGCTATTGCAGGAATTGATCAAGCACTCTGGGATATTAAAGGGAAATATTATGATGCTCCTATTTATGAACTATTAGGTGGAGCTTGTCGGGATTCAATTAGGGTTTATTCCTGGATTGGTGGCGATAGACCAAGTGATGTAGGTAAAGTTGCTAAAAAAAGAAAAGAAGCAGGCTTTACTGCTATTAAGATGAATGCAACTGAGGAATTACAGTATATTGATTCTAATAAGAAAGTAGCAGAAGTGGTAGATAGAGTGGCTGCAGTGCGAGAAGAGGTAGGAGAAGATTTTGGTATTGGAGTAGACTTTCATGGTCGGGTTCATAAACCAATGGCCAAGTTTTTAGCTAAGGAGTTAGAACCATATAATTTAATGTTTATTGAAGAGCCAGTATTACCACAGAATAATGAAGTATTAAAGGAAATTACGAAGCAAACTAGGACTCCAATTGCAACAGGAGAAAGAATGTTCTCTCGTTGGGACTTTAAAGATTTACTAGCCAAGGGATATGTAGATATCATCCAACCTGATCTTTCTCACGCTGGAGGAATTACAGAATGTAAAAAAATTGCTGCTATGGCTGAAGCTTATGATGTAGCAGTAGCTTTTCATTGTCCATTAGGGCCAATTGCCTTAGCATCCTGTTTACAGGTAGATGCTACAGCTCATAATGCCTATATCCAAGAACAGAGCTTAGGAATCCACTATAATCAAGGAAGTGATATATTAGAGTATTTAGTTGACCCATCTGTATTTGATTATCAGGAGGGATATGTGGAGATTCCTAAGAGGTCTGGTTTAGGGATTGAAATTGATGAAGAGCATGTACGAAAGATGGCCCAAGAAGAGCATAATTGGAAAAGTCCAGTTTGGCGTCACCAGGATGGAACAGTTGCTGAGTGGTAAGTTAGTGTAAAATAAGTTTTGGAGATTTAAATTAGAATTAGCTAAAAAAATAGAAAGAAGACTCCCTTTTTGATAAAATGTTTTTAGGACAAAAAACAAAGAAAGGGGAGTCTTCTTATGGATAATATTATACAGGATTTTGCAGAAAATTTCATCTGTCATATCGAAAAATATGTAGATAATCTTTTTGAAGGTGAAAAGGAGAACATTTCAGAGCTAATTGAAATTATGCAGCAAGATATGGATAAATTGGGGCGAGAGGCCCTAGCACATGTTTTAGAAAAAATGGATCAGGAAATTATGGAATCTAAAGAACGCAAAAAATTATGGAATATACAGGCCAGAGATATGGATAAAACTTTAATCACTCAGTTTGGAGAGGTAAAATATCAAAGAACATATTATGCTTCTAAAAACAGAGAAAATACAAATTACACATATCTTGTGGATGATATTTTTGGAATAGAAAGATATCAGAGAATGGACAAAGGTTTAGAGCTTGATTTGGTAGAAAAGGCTGAAGAATATTCATATCAGAAAGCAGCTAATATGGCTTCTAAGGTTGTTCCTTTAAGTAAGCAGACAACTTTAAACAAGATAAAAAAGCTGGGTAAAATAGATAATAGAGTTACTGATGAAAAGCTTGCTGATAAAAAGAAGATTAAATATCTTTACATAGAAGCAGATGAGGACCATATTTCGATCCAGAGAAAAAACCGTGATGAAAATGAGAAAGATAAATCTGAAAATAAAGTGACAAAACTGGTCTATGTGCATGAAGGCCGTGAAGGCGCTAGAAACAAATTAAAAAACACTAAATTCTTTTCAGGTATTTACAACAAATCAGAAAATCTCTGGGAAGAGGTATTAAGCTATATAGATGATAAATATGATATGGACTATATTGAGACAATATTTTTGGCAGGTGACGGGGCTAACTGGATTAAAACCGGTCTTAAAGAGATACAGAAAACAAAATATATATTGGATAGATATCATTTAAATAAATATGTGCTAAAAGCTACAGGTCACTGTCCTAAAAAAAGACATTTTCTTTGGTTAGGCTTAAATACTGCTAATTACAAGTGTGTAAAAGGAACATTTAGAGCAATTTCTCAGAAAGCAGAAAATGGGAAACATAAAAAAGCAGTAAAAGAAGCAAGAAACTATATATATTCAAACTGGGCAGGTATTAATAATTATGTCAATGATCCAAATGCAGAAGTTTGTAGTGCTGAAGGACATGTAAGTCATGTGTTGGCTTCAAGAATGTCATCCAGACCTCTATCCTGGTCAGAAGATGGTGCAGATAGAATGGCTAGATTAAGGGCATTTAAATATAATGGAGGCAAAAAAGATGATTTATATCGAATATATGAGCATAAAGAAAAAGAAAAAAGAATAAAAATGAGAACAGAAAAAATTATAGATCACAGAAAAACATTATTCCCAGTCGCTAAGGAAACAGTTCCTGCCTTACGTAAAGGCAAAGTTAATGGATTGCAAAGAGCGGTAAAGTCTCTTGCGTTTTAAAATATTTATAGGGAGTCTTAATTTATATCCAAAAGCTACTTGACACAATCAGTGGTAAATAAAATTTGAAAATTATATCTAAATAATATAACATAAAATATAACAATATATAGTAAAGGTGATTTATAATGTCTAAACTTGAAAAACCAAATAATCTGGTACAATCTGTTGATAGAACTCTTAATGTTTTGGAAAAAATTATCAACTCAGAAAATGGTATAACAGTAACTGAACTAAGTAATAGTCTTGATATTCACAAAAGTACAGTTCATAGACTGTTGTCAACACTTGCTTATAGAAAATATATAAAAAAAGATAAAAATAATCTTTATTTTCCAGGAATAAAACTACTAGAAATCGGGAGTCAAACTCTTAATAAATCTGATATGCGTAAAGAAATCAAACCGTATCTTGAAAAGTTAATGAAAAAAACAGAAGAAACTATTCATTTAGGAATATTAGACGATAATGAAGTCATATATATTGATAAAGTAGAGAGTCCTCATACTATAAGAATGTATTCTAGTATTGGTAAAAGAGCGCCTGTTCACTGTACTGGTTTAGGAAAAGTTTTAATTGCTTTTTCTTCTCAGGAGGATATAGAAAATTTTTTGGAAACAAAAAAGTTAAAAAAATACACTGAAAACACAATAACTAAGCCAGAAGAATTTAAAGAAAATCTTAAAAAAATCAAAAAAAGAGGGTATTCAATAGATAATCAAGAACATGAAGTAAACATTAATTGTATAGCTTCACCTATATTTGATCACAAAGGTAATGTTTTAGCTGCATTCAGTATTTCTGGACCTTCTAATCGCATGACTTTAGAAACAATTCAAGAATTAAAAACAATGGTTTTGCAGTATAGTAAAAAAATATCTGCTTGTTTTGGTTACAATAATTTATAAAAGATGATAATTATAAATTAAAAAAAGAAAAAAGCAAGATTTTAATTGAAATAAGTTTCCACCTTTTTTAAAACAGCAAAAACTATTCTTATTGTTATAACAATAAGAGAGTTTTAAATTCTTTTGTTAATGAAGATTTTTATGGTGCAAATAACTTAAGTGAATTGCAACATGTAATACATAATTTCTTTGAAATTACCCATATCTTAATTTTATCTTGAGGTGTTTCTTAACCCTTATGTTCTTTTTGGAAGCAATATTCAGCTTCTCTCCATTATTTCTATAAATTCTGGATCATTAAACATTTCTTCCTGTAATTTCATAGCTTCTTTTGCCGACATTGCTTGTTCAGCTTTCCACTGATCTTGCAACTCTAAATCCTCTTCTTTTCTTCTCATATGCTCATTTTGAAGGTTACCAACCCGCTCGTGATATTCTTCTACTCTCGCTTCATAATCATCAGTCAGAGGATTATCTTCTGGCTGGGTATTTTGATAATTTCTCATTCGATAATAATCTTCTCTATATTCTTCATCACTAACCATCTCTATAAAGTCTCCAAACGTATGTATATGATAATCTAAAAGTGACCCAGGATAAAAATTTAAAATTGGCCCGTTTAAATAGATAATATAAACTGTCCATAATAAAATAAAAATTATTGGCAGGTGAAAAGATGATAAAATTGAATGAAAAAAAAGCAACTGATTTCTAACCTCACAACAGTTACTGCTTTTTATTCGTTTATCGGCAATTTTGCGAAATTAATAATTTTATATTAGTTGATTTCCTAATGTCTCAGATTGAGATATTAGAAACAAAACCCTTTCTAAAGTAAAAGCCTGCAGAACTTTAATCATTAAAGCTGCAGACTATAAATCCCTATAATATTGGGCAGAGCCCAATTAAATATTTTCTATTAATCAAAATTAATAACTAATATCGATATAGCTATCTTTGATTAACAAAGGGGGAAGATAACCCTCATATAATTTTAAACCTCTTATATTATTATTTCTGTTTATATCTTGGATTGTCAACCTTTTTTACAACAATTTTTTATCGAACATTAAATATCTATATTCAACAGGTGTTAGGTAATCTAACGACCCGTGGATTCTGTGGTTATTATACCAGTTAACATAGTCAAACAGCTCGTATTCCAGCTCTTCAAAGCTGTTAAAGATTCTATCATAAGCAAATTCAGTCTTAACTACTTTAAAGGCTGCTTCTGCCACTGCATTATCATAAGGGCAACCTTTATTGCTTAAAGAACGCTCAATATCGAAGCTGTCTAAAATATCATCGATAGCTTTATTTTTAAATTCATTACCTCTGTCAGTATGTAAAATATTAATTTGATCCAGTGGTCTTTTAATGCTTTTAAAAGCCTCAGTTACTAATTCAGCATTTTTCTTTTTCCCTGCTGCATAACCTATAAATTCACGATTGAAGAGATCGATTATTAGGCAGATATAGTTCCATTTACCTTTTACATTAACATAGGTTAGATCACTGACAACAACATCTAGAGCTTTTTCTTTATCAAATTCTCTGTTTACAACATTGGCTATTTTATCTTCATTACAGTTGGGAGAATGAACCTTGTATTGTTTTTTAGTGTAAGTGGAAACCAGATCATATTTTTTCATTATTTTACCTATTCTTCGCTTGGATACCTGGTAACCTTTTTTAGTTAGTTTTCTTTTGATTTTTCTGGTTCCATAATGGTTTCTACTTGCTTTGTGAATGGCAATTACTTCACTTTCCAGTTCAATATTATTTTTGCTTTCTTTAGGGGTATAATAGATCATACCCCTTGATATATTGAGTGCTCTGCACATGGCGCTGATACTGTATTTATCCCTGTTTGCTTTAATAACTGCTATTTTCGTCCCATTATCAGCGCCGCTTGCTTTAAAATATCATTCTCCATTTTTAGCTGTTTGTTTTCTTTTTGTAATTTAATTAATTCCTTTTCTTTATCGGATCTGTTATCTTTAGCGCTGAATGAACCTGAATTGTTATAGTCTTTTATCCATTTATGAAGAGTGGATCTTGCCATCCCATATTCTTTGAGTATTTCATTTTGATTTTTACCATTATTGGCCAGAGCAACAACTTTACTTTTCATTTCTTCAGGATATTTTGTAGGCATGATATTTCCTCCAATTTAGTTTGGTATTATTTTATTATATCATGTCCGAGAAAAAACTGTTTAATTAATTATACCCGATCCATCTATTTGATTAAAAAGTAATAGCCCTATAATTTCAATGTCACTATATGAATTATTATCGACAATATATTCATATCTGATTTTGCTTTTAATGAGTGTTGGTTTTGTCAAGCGAAAAATGTACCATCCTACCAATCGAATTGTGTACCACCTGGTTTAAAAAAGATGCACAACTATATAAGTTTCTAAAAGAAAATGAAGGTAAAAAAATTAATACTCCCCGAAAAGAAAAACCCTCAAAATAATTTCTAGAATATCATCAAAAAATATATTTATACGATAATAATAAAAATCATTTTAAAAATTTAGCTTCTTAAACTCAAATGTTAGGATTTTGTTAGGATCTACCCATATAACACAAAAAAACCCGCCTCCCGGCGGGTTTCTTAAAATGGGCATCAGCCCTTAATATTCAATGGCGGAGAGACAGGGACTCGAACCCTGACACCTTTCGGCTTCACCGGATTTCAAGTCCGGCTCCTTAGCCAATTCGGACATC
>Ga0163227_100480_pt1 | contig 9309 bp, 4 predicted proteins | sample MSEWel2016_09_14_2_FD_113148 | JGI IMG/M metagenome (GOLD analysis project Ga0163227, IMG submission 113148) | Subsurface microbial communities from deep shales in West Virginia, USA - MSEEL Well Study Marcellus 5H_2016_09_14 ...
CGGCTCTTTCCGCAGGCTACTCGTGCGCCACGAGCACCACCTGCACCTATACCATGCCTTCTTCATGATCGCCTGCATTATGCTAACCATGCGCAGGATGACGTTTTGAAACCGCTTCTAATCGCCGTCCCCCTCATCAAAAGCCGATTCCGTAGATGTCGCAGTCGAAGACGAGGTAGCTGCGGTAGTCGCCGTGGACCCAGAGCAGGCAGGCCGTCTGGTCGTGGCCGATGGGCACGAAGGGACGGATGTTGTCGCGGCTGGGGTCGAAGGTCAGTTGCTGCCAGGCGATGGGGGTGTCGGGCGCGGTGGGCAGCTCGGTGCGATAGATCTGATACCGGCCCGTGGCGTTGGCGGTGCCGTCCGCGGGGTTGACGTCGGCGGAGATGTAGACGACGCCCTTCTGCTCGGGGTCGAGGGTAATGCCGCCGGCGTAGTGGCGCTCGCGGGTGTAGAGGTAGCTGCCGGCAAAGGCGATTTCGCGGGGCTGCCACTGGCTGGAGCCGGGCGCGCGGGTGGCGACCCAGTAGCGCAGGTCGGCGCCTTCCGAGCCGTCGGGTGAGGTGATGAATGCCGCCACTTCGGTGCCGTCCGGGTAGACCGCAAAATCGTGGGTCCAGGCGCGCCCGGCCGGGCCGTGGCCGTCGTAGACGCGGGTGCCTTCTTCGGGCCGGATGGGGTCTGCGGCCAGGTCTTCGACCGTCCGGACGAGTTTGCCCGCCGAATCGTGGAGTGCGCCGTCCTGATAGTAGAGGTGGTAGACGCTGTTGTCGGGTTCGCGCCGGGGGTGGCCGTCGGTGTAGATCAGGTCGATACGGTCCTGGCCGTTGCCGACATACTTGACGTAGGGGCGCGTGCCACCGTCTCCGCTGAGGATGAACTGGAAGCCGCCTTGCCAGGTTTCGCCGCCGTCGTCGGACCACGCGAGGTTGGGATTGAAGCCGTCGGCGCGGTAGAAGTTGTAGATACGTCCGCCCTCGTCGCTCAATTGGAAGAGATTGGCGTAGGTGCTCGGCTCGTCGGTGGCAAAGGCCTGCTCGTCGCTCCAGTCCAGATTGAGCTGGGTCCATGGGTGTTCCTGCGACAGCGTGGCCTCGCGGTAATTCCAGAAATCGTTCGTATGGTGCTTGGAGTAGACCGCGAGCAGCCGGTCGTCGAAATGGAGGAACGCCGGGTTGTTATGGTCGTCGGTTTGCGTCCAGGTGCTCAAGGTGATGGGCTCCGCGTGGATTTGGGCCGCAGAGCCGGGGCCGATGGCGTAGGGCTTCATGACGCTGTGGCCCGCACGATTGACGCCGCCGACGAACAGGTGGTCGTCCGCGATGATGGCGCGCTCGTCATTGTACCAGGTCCAGGCGGCGTCCTCGAGGATGAGCTGGCGGTCGAAGGGCGGTTCGAGGGCCGCGAGCTTCTTCGGGGTCAAGTCCATCTGGTAGAGTTCGCTTGCCGCCAGCAGCAGGGCACCGTGGGCGTAGTCGACGAACGACTCCGGGCGCACCGGCTGCGGTTGGCCCGCCACGAGTTGGGCGTAGCCCAGGCGGCCTTCGGGCGAGACTTTGGTCATGAGGGCGTTCCAGCCCTTGATCGCGACCGGCAGGTAGGGCTTGGCGTCGAGCCAGCCGCGGTTAATACCCGCGAGCAGGCCGAAGGTGAAGAAAGAGGTGCCGCTGGTCTCGGGCGACTGGTCCAGGTCGGGCCGGTTGAGCCAGGGATACCAGAAGCCGTCCGGCCCCTGCAGGGTCACGAGCTCGCGCGTCATTTCCTGGTATAGCTTCAGGTAACGCTGCCGCATCGGGTCGTCCTCGGGCAGGTAGTCGAGCACGCGCACGAGGCCCGCGTAGACCCAGCCGTTGCCTCGGCTCCAGAAGACCTTCTCCCGCTCGTGCGGGGTGTCGCGGTCTGCCGGGAAGTAATTGACGTCGCGGTAAAAGAGGTGGCTGCGCGTGTCGTAGAGGTAGTCGACGGAGTCCCAATACAGCGTGTGCAACAGGTCGAGGTAGCGCTCGTCGCCGGTGGCCGCGTAGAGGCGGGCGATGACCGGAGGCGCCATGTAGAGCGCATCGCACCACCACCAGAGGTTGTGCCCGTTGAAGGCGACCTGCCCGTCGTCTCCCCAAAAGGCGGCGTTGGGGGCGTGCAGCTGGTGGTCGGTGATGACGTCCCAGTCGAAATACGCGTCGATGGCGCTCTTGATGTCGGCGATGTAGCGCTGGTGAGGTTCCTCGAGGTAGATGTCCATCATCGTCTGCCCCATGCAGATGGTGTCGGCGTTGAGGACGCGCTCATCCAGTTGCCAGTCCGCGGCCTCGGCCCAGTCACGGGCAGCATCGCGAAAGGCGCGATCGCCGGTGGCCTCGTAGGCGGCAAATACACCCGTGTAAAACGTGCCCGCCTGCCACTGGATGTGCACCTCGTCGCCGTAGGCCTGCGTCTGGAAATCGACGACGCGATCCATGACGGACTTGACGAAGGGGCGGGTCGTGGTGGCCTCGGAGTTGACGGAAAAGACTGGGTCGTTGGGGTGGCGGGGTGCCCAGGGCCGCTCGCGGATGTAAGTCTCCCAGGCTTCAAATGTATCGAACCCGCCCTGAGGATCGCTCACGTAAAAGCGCTCGGGCAGCTCTTGCTGGAAGGCTTCCAGATAGCCGGCCCACTCGGCGTCGGAGGTGATTTCGCCTGCGCCTTCCCAGGCAAAGCCCGCGTAATAGACGAGGCTGCCCTGCGCGTCGGTTTGGGTGAGGATCAGCGCATGGCCGTCATCGTCCCTGGTTTCCGTCGTCTGCTGATCCCGGCGATACGGGATCATGACGCCCGTGCCGAGCCCCTGGCCGTCGATGGATTCCCATGTGCGCACGCGGATGCCATCCTCCGCCAGATGCACTTGGGCCTTGCCGCCGTGGGTCGTGACGCCCACCGCCACCGGCTGCTTGCTCGGCATCCCGTCGACGAAAAACTGGCTTTTGACCCGCACCAGCTGCGCTCCTGGCTCCAGCGTGTAGTGCCGCAGCTCCCGCACGTTGCGAAAGGGCTTTTCGTAGACATACTCGACTACGAACTCCGCCCGGTCGGGCTGGCTGTCGAGGATCTCGACCGACTGATAGACGTTGGGCGTCACCAGCTCTCCGTCGATCCACAGGCCCAGGCCGCCGCCGCCCAACGAAGCGCCCACCTGGTAGGCGTCGTAACCCTCGCCGTGGTCCTCGTGGTAGGACATGCCTTCCGCGTTCTGCCGATACCACTTCTCGATGATGGGGTAGGAGACACGCTTCATCCACACGTCCAGCCCGCTGCGTTCGGTAGAGTCGGCCAGCGGCGGGCCGTAGAGGCGAAAGGCGACGACGTCGTTCTCGAAGGCAAGATCGTCGGCCCTTTCCGGGACGACTTTCACGCCAGCCTGGGTGTGGGGCGGCAACAGAAACGGAAGAAGGGGTAACAGCCGGAGTAGGGGGCGCATCCTCTGAGAAAAAAAGCCTTTGGCAACAAGGTAAAGCCAAAGCGGGAACCTCCGTGAATGACAGTAAGAGTCGGGGCATCGTGACCATCCGCCTTGCCGAGGGGCGGCGAGGGTGCTAACAGTTTCCCTGCGCTATGGATTGGTCAAAAGTCGAAAGCATGGACCCGGATATGCTCGTGGGCATCGTCAACACTGCCCTGCGCAACCACTACGGCGATCTGGACGAATTGTGCCGGGCGGAGGATGTCGACCAGGACGCCCTTTGCCAACGCCTCGCCTCGGGCGGCTATGATTACAACGCCGAGGCGAAGCAGTTTCGCTAGCGCGAGCGGCCTGCGGAGGCGGCTTGCCGACCGATAACTGCATCAACAAGCCCCCGCCGGGATTCAGCGAGGGCTTTGCTTGGTGGGGCACTGCGTTACCGCGCGTCCCCTACAGCTTTACCTGCATGGCCTGGCCGTGGTAGTGCACGGTCTTTTGCGGGGTGGTGGTAGGCTGGAGGGTGTTGCCGTGGGTGGCGTCGACGACGACGATGCGGAAGGTCCGGGCATCGGGCATGTCGGCGTAAGAGCCGTGGCGGTCGCTGAGGGAGAGCGTGTGCTTGGCGTCGTCCCAATGGACCTCGATCTCGGCGTAGGCGCCGTCCTCGTAGTCATAGGTTGTGCCCGCGTCGTTGTAGAGCGTGAAGCTGGCGTCGGCACCGGGGTAGACGCGTAACTCGATGGGGGCGTCCGGCTTTTCGTCCACATACTGGATGTTGGGCCCGAACGGGATGATCGAACCGGCGCGCACGTAGAGCGGCAGGTCGCCCAGCGGTGCGTCGGCTTGGAAGGTTTGACCGCCTTCGAGCCGTTCGCCGGTGTGCATGTCATACCAGTCGGCGCCGTCGGGCAGGTGCACGGTGCGCTGGCGCGCCCGGTATTCCGTGACGGGGCAGACGAGGATGCTGGGACCAAAGAGGAATGCGTCGTCGGTGGCGACGGCCTCGGGATCGTCCGGGAAGTCGAACATCAACGGGCGGGTGAAGCTGTAGCCCTCATGCGTCACCTTGCCGGCCACGCCGTAGATGTAGGGCATCAGGCGGTAGCGCAGCTTGTCGTAGCGCAGCATACCCTCGTAGACGGGGTGGCCTTCCGGGGCGATGTTGTAGATCTCGCGGTAGGGGAACTGGCCGTGCACGCGGAAGAGCGGGCAGAAGGCGCCAAATTGATACCAACGCATGTTCAGCTCGCGCCACTCGGCGAGGTCGTCCGCGTTCGGATTTTCGTAGCGTGGCTCGACGGCAAACCCGCCGATGTCGGTCGTCCAGTAGGGGATGCCGGCGGCGGAGAAGTTGATGCCGTAGGTGATCTGCTTTTTGAAGTCGCTCCAGCGGGAGGCCACGTCGCCGCTCCAGGTGGCGGCCGCGTAGCGCTGCTGGCCGGCGAAGGCCGAGCGCGTGAGGATGAAGACGCGCTGGTTGGGCGCCTCCTCGCGCTGGCCCTGATAGATCGCGCGCGAGTTGTTGATCGAGTAGGCGTTGTAATTGCGTGCGCCGCTGCCGGTAAAGGTGGGGTTCATGCGCCGCTTGCGCTCCTCGATGCTAATGTTGGAGTGGATGTCCGGCTCGGTCGCATCCAGCCACCAGGCGTCGAAGCCCTTGGAGAAGAGCGCCTCGTTGATCGTCTGCCAGAAAAGCGCGCCCGCCTCGGGGTTGAAGGCATCGTAAAAGGTCGATTCGTAGCCCTCGCCGATCCAGTCGCGCGTGCCGAGCTCGATGTTGCGCGGGTAGAGCCAGTCGTGCTCCGCAAAGCGCTCGTAGTTGCGGATGCCGCGGTAGAACTTGGGCCACACCGAGATCATGATGTGCGTATTGAGGTCTTCGTGCAGCTCGCGCACCATGCCCTCGGGATCGGGGAAGCGATCGGGGTCGAAGGTGTGGTTGCCCCACTCGTCCTCGGGCCAGTAATTCCAGTCCTGCACGATCGCATCCAGCGGGATCTCGCGCTCGCGAAATTCCTGCACCACGCCCAGCAGTTCCTCCTGCGTCTTGTAGCGTTCGCGACACTGCCACTTGCCCAGGGCCCACTTCGGCATCAGCGGTGCGGTGCCCGTCAGGCGGCGGTATTGCTGGATCACGTTGTCCGGATCGCTGCCCTGCACGAAGTAGTAGTCCACCTTCTCGCCGACATCGGAGGTCAGGGTGATCTGTTCGTCCAGTTCTTCCGGCTCGGGCGGCAGCACACGCAGGGACTTGTAGCCGCCGCGGCTGACCCATTCGATCTCGATCTTGTGCGGCTCGCCGGCCTCCAGATCGAGCTGGAAGCGGTCGTTGTAAGGCATCCAGTTCTGCCGCCAGCTGTCGACCACCAGTTCGTCGTCGATCCAGACCTTGGAATATTCCGAGCCGTAGAGCTGGAACTTGTGCACGCCGTCTTCCTTGGCGGCAAAAGTGCCGGTCCAGCGTACGCTGCCGTCGTCGAAGTCGAAGCCCTCCGGCGCCTTGTCCGCGTCGGAGAGGTAGTCGTAGGCGATGTCGGTTTCGCGGCGCGACACCAGCAGGTCTTCAAAGCCGTTGTCGCGGTAGTAGCGAGCCGTCAAGGCACCCGGCTCACCCGAGGCGTCCTTCAGCTCCAGGCTGCCGATGGGTTGGTAGGGGCGGGGATCGCCAAAGTGGGTGATCGAATTGTTGTCCCACAGCAGGCCCCAATTCTGGTCGGTCAGGAAGAAGGTGTTGACGTCGACGGTGTTGTATTGGGCCAGCAACGCGTCTTCGCCGACGAAGTTGACGATGCCGTTTTGCTGCCCGCCGAGGCCGTGGATCACCTGCACATCACCGAGTTCCCAGGCCTGCTGGACCTGGTAGGTCGATTCGCCGAGCTCGACCGTCGGTTCGTAACGCCGCCCACCCGGCACTTCGCTGAGCAGAGTCTTGCCGTTGGCCGAGAAAAACCGGACGCGGCCGCTGTCCTTGTCCACCGCGACAGTCACGTCCTCCGTCTGGAGTCGCACTTCGCCGCGGCGTTCGGACACCTCAAAGGGCACGTCCTGCCGGTTGGCTTCCACGACCATGTAGTCGGTGGATTCCGGGATGGCGTCCAGCGGGCTGGCCTGGACGTGAATGATGCCCGGCGCGAAGACCTCCAGCTGGATGGTTTCGTCATCGGTCTGCAGGAGAATGCCATCGTCCTGCTTTTCGTAGGCAGCCGCCTGCAACGAGCCGGCGAGAAGGAGCGCCATGCTGCTGTAGCGCAGCAGCGTGCGAGCTTTGGGGAGGGAATGCATGACTGAAGCTATGGGGTAGGATTTGGAAGGAAACGCGGCGATCAGACTCTGTTCCCTAAATCGCAAGACGTTTACATGGAAGGGGTGGGCAAAGCGCAGACTCTGCGATAGAGATCGATCAAATGATCGAGTGACAGATCGATAATAGGCTCGTACATAAAAGAGTTCAGATGGATGTTTGAACTAATGGTAATACTCACCTCGTTGAGCGTTCCTATTTCGGGGGTATCCATTACGAGTTTTTTGAATTCACCGAACAATTTGCCGAATTGACAGTTTCCGCTAGGCCAATAGTTGGCATTATTCTTTTTGATTCTCAGGGTTTTTATTAGGAATTCCTCTGCCTTGAGCCGGATCGCGATTGATAGTAAAACCTTGTCTTCTAGGCAAAGACCGGCGTGGGTTCCTGAGTTGCAGATCAAATTTGCTTCGGTAAAAAGGATTTTAACAACCGGCGTTCCTGGCTGATGAGGCTTTTCGGTTTTACCAAATGTTTCGTTGTATATTGTGAAATACTGTTCTTTAGTTATAGAGGCGGTTTCCTCCCTCCAATGGAGGAGGTTTGTTAGTGTAAGATAGTGGTTGTCGTGTTCGCTTTTGGTGTATTCTATCAAATTGCGGATGAAAGGAATCGATGCGCAGAGTATTTTGTCGCTTTTGGTGAATTCGGGTTTCCATTTTAGGATGAATATATTCTTGATGCCATATGCCTTTTGGATGGATATTTCGCGGCCCTCCTTTTGTGCCATTTTGCATCTTTTATAGTTTACAATATGGCTCGCTTCTGGCGCGCGAAAGAAGTCAAAATTATGGGTGAGTATGATTTGAGCAAAGAACTTGTGTTCAGTCAAGTCTCTCAGGTATTGAATGATCGCATGCTTGTTCTTGTAGTCGAACGAATCGGCAGGATCATCTATGATAAAGACTGTCTCTGTTTGAGAGCGGATCCGAGCTTCAGCTTCGAATATAAAGTTGAGGATATGGAGCGCGCGTTCCTCGCCGTGACTGAGTGTGTTGATCTCTTCTCTGCTTTGCTCAGTCTCGTCATCTCGATCGCTAAAGATAAACTTTAACTTCGCAGGTGTTCGGCCTAATACTACTTGAGTTGGTTCAGTTACCCTAAGGGTAAAGGGCATGTTCACGAATCGCTGGTTGAATAACTTAACAGCCTCTTCCCATGCTCCTATCGATTGTGCTGCTTCTTCTTCGATCTGCGCTATATCGTTCTTGTTTTTCTCGTAAGCACGTAAGTAATCATCGGATTCAGGGCTTTGATGAATATAATATGCCCAGAGCTCTCGACGAAAAGCCTTGCGGCCCTCGGATGATGATAACTTTTTTAGAAATTGCTCAGTGTTAGCCGGATCGAGTTTTTCCAATAGTTGACCCAGTGCTTGCGCTTCAGTGTTTTTTGATAGCTTTTTTCTGAGTTCTTTGAGTTTCTCGTCTCCATTAATATCCGCGTTTATAGCTTCGAGTTTTTTGTTGAATTCATCTTCTCCGATGGAAGATTCTTCTTCGGCTAGATGAACACGGTGCCCGCATTTGAAAAAACCGTGCTTTTGAAGGGCGTTAAAAGAGTTTTCCGCTTTCGTGGGATTGAAGACACCTTTTTTGTAGAGCGCGCCGGCTTTTTCGAATAGGTTCTGATATCGCTTGATATATTCTTGCGCATTTTCTTTGAATTCGCTACTCTTTATTATTGATAAAGATTTGTCGTTGAATATTTCGTTGTAAATAAAAGTCGATAATTCGTCATTGCTGACCTTCTGATTTGCGGCTTCTTTTATGCAAGCGACAAAGTCGCTGTTACCCCAGTCTTCGGACAGTTTGTCCTCCAATTCTGTGGTCTTAATCTTGGATTTTTGGTTGAGTGTTTTTTTTAGCTTCTTTAGATGTTTGTCTAAATCCAGCACTGCTTGATCGTATTTTGCTTTATGTTCGGGATTGATCAGTATATCAGTTATAGCAGGGCTGTCTTGCCTTTCGATTTCTGCGTGCAAGACATGGATTGATTCAGGTCTTATCTCCGAGCCATCTAATTCAACTTCGCATGTTGATGGCCGTTCGAAGCGCAGTTCGCATGGTTTATTTCCTCTTGAGAGGTCAGAAAAAGTCTTTGCAAACGAAGACTTCATTAAGCCGTTCGGCGCGTATATAGCATAAGATCTACTATGTGCTTCGCACTTTGAGGTAAAGTCGAATTCGGCATCTAGGGACTCTATGCCATAGCAGTTTCTGAGTCGCAATTTGAGTTGATTCATCTGCTTTGGGTGCGGTGAAGGAGGTTGTAATCTGCCAAGAGCGCTGGTGCAGAGATAAACAGCCCCATCAGGTAACGCAAGCCTATACAATTCTACGTTCTTAGGAGGCAGTCCCTTCCATCCGGCGCGAAAAAGCCCCTCGCTGTTGCCAGTCGAGGGGCCGTGATGGATGCGCTCACCAAGCGCGGCTTGGTGAAACCGCGTCTCTAGAAGCGGTTTCAAAACTCGCAAAATAAGCTTGTACTCTGCGGTAGATCGCTAAACTGAGTGAGGCGTGAGCCATTTGCATCGCTTTATCACTGACGATCAATGGGATAAAATCAGCGA
>Ga0163227_100481_pt1 | contig 9264 bp, 10 predicted proteins | sample MSEWel2016_09_14_2_FD_113148 | JGI IMG/M metagenome (GOLD analysis project Ga0163227, IMG submission 113148) | Subsurface microbial communities from deep shales in West Virginia, USA - MSEEL Well Study Marcellus 5H_2016_09_14 ...
ACTGGTTGGGAGTTTTTTTAATGTCTAATTTAGATTTAAGATTTGAAAAGAGGGAATCTGACAAAAATTTTTCAATAATTTTATAACATCCAGGAGGTATAAAATGAAAATTTTAACACAAAGCAAAGAAAATTTAGCTCAATTAAAAGAAGATGGAATAACAAAACACCGATTATTTATCTTAGCTCTACAGCATATGTTTGCTATGTTTGGTTCAACAGTACTGGTACCGGCACTGACAGGTTTAAATCCAGCAGTTGCACTTTTTACATCTGGACTTGGAACACTGATTTTTCACTTAATTACAGGTGGGAAGGTTCCGGCCTATCTTGGCTCTTCTTTCGCCTTTATTGCTCCTATCATAGCAGCTCAGAATCAATTTGGTAGAGATGGAGCTATGCTTGGAATTATTACTGTTGGTATTGTTTATGCTCTGATGTCACTGGTGATCAGGCTGCTGGGAACAGAATTCTTCCGCAAATTACTACCACCGGTAGTAGTGGGGCCTGTAATTATTACAATCGGACTTGGACTTGCACCAACAGCTAAAGATATGGCTTCAGAACACTTATTAGTAGCTTTTGTTACTCTGGCAATCGCGGTCGGAATCAGTGTCTTTGCCAAAGGAATTATTAAAGTTATTCCAATTTTACTCGGAATCATCGGCGGCTATACTTTCGCTGCCTTTTTAGGACTTGTAGATTTTGCTCCAGTAATGGAAGCTTCCTGGTTTGCTTTTCCTAAATTTGCTTTTCCAACAGTCAGCGGCAACTTAAAAGCAATTTCACTTGTAGCACCAATAGCATTAGTAACCATGGTTGAGCATTTAGGTGATGTTGTAGCTATCAGCTCAACTGTTAAAAAAGACTTTATAGAAGAACCTGGTTTACACAGAACCCTCCTGGGTGATGGAATTGCAACCTTAGTTGCTGGACTTTTCGGTGGACCTCCAAATACAACTTATGGAGAAAATGTTGGAGTTTTAGCCCTGACAAAAGTATATAATCCAATGATTATTCAGCTGACAGCAGTAATAGTTATCTTAAGTTCTTTTGTCCAGAAAGTTGGGGTTTTAATTCAGACCATTCCAACCGCAGTAATGGGTGGAATAGTATTCTTGCTTTTCGGAATGATAGCTTCAATTGGACTCAGAACTTTAGTTGAAAATGAAGTTGACCTTTCAAAAAATAGAAACTTAGTTATAGTTTCAGTTACACTGGTAGTTGGAATTTCAAATCTGACTTTAAGTTTTGCCGGACTGGAATTTGGCGGTATGGGACTGGCAGCTATTGTAGGAATAGTAATGAACCTTATCTTACCTGAAATTGAAAAAGAAGAAGCAGAAGAACTTGATCAAGAACTGGAAGTTAAGTCAGAACTGAGATATGAAGCAAACTAAATTAAGCGGCAGGAGGTAAGTAGATGAGTTTAAAAAGAAAAGATTTTTTGGGGCTTTATGATGTTTCCAAAGAAGAGATTAATGAAATTCTCGATACAGCAGTAGCTATGAAAGATATTTTGACCAGAACCGTTAAAAAAGTGCCGACTCTGCGCGGAAAAACTGTGATCAATCTTTTTTATGAACCTTCAACCAGAACCAAGTTTTCTTTTAATCTGGCAGCAAAAAGGTTGAGTGCAGATGTGATGAGCATCTCTAAATCTTCAAGCAGTATTGCTAAAGGTGAAAGTCTGCTTGATACAGCAAAGACAATGGAGGTCATGGGAGCTGATGTGGTAGTAATCAGACACAGTGCTCCTGGAGCAGCTAAATTTCTGGCAGAGAATATTTCAGCCAGTGTCTTAAATGCTGGTGATGGTGCTCATGCTCATCCAACTCAGGCGCTGCTTGATATCTACAGTATTAAAGAAAAGCTGGGCGAGATTGCAGGACTGAAAGTTTTAATGGTAGGAGATATTGCCCACAGCCGAGTTGCCCGCTCAAATATCTGGGGCTTAAATAAGCTGGGAGCTGAAGTAGCAGTAGCCGGTCCCCAGACTTTAATTCCGAGAGAAATCGAAAAAATGGGTGTTAAAGTTTATACTGATCTTGATCAGGCACTGGAGAATGTAGATGTAGTTAATATTTTAAGAATCCAGATGGAGAGACAGGAGAGCGGACTCTTTCCTTCAATCAGAGAATACAGAGAAATTTACGGAATGAATGCAGAGCGGCTGGAGCGGATAGGGAAAAAAGCGATGATTATGCATCCAGGCCCGATGAACCGAGGTATAGAAATCGAGAGTTCAGTTGCAGACAGCTCACAGTCAGTAATCACCGAACAGGTCAAAAACGGTGTAGCAATCAGAATGGCCCTGCTTTACTTACTGGCCGGGAGGGAGATAGATAATGAAGACCTTAATTAAAAATGGAAGAGTATATGACTCCAAAAATGGAATTGACGGTAAATATGATATCTTGATTGAGGGCAATAAGATTTTTGCAGTAGAGGAAGAAATTAAAAATCAGGGTTATGAAGTGATAGACGCTGAAGGTAAAATCATTATTCCTGCCTTAATCGATATGCACACCCACCTCAGGGAGCCAGGTTTTGAAGAAAAAGAAACTGTAAAAACTGGCTGTGAGGCAGCGGCAGCAGGAGGGTTTTCTGCGGTAGCGGCAATGCCCAACACTAAACCAATTGCTGATAACCCGGCTGTTGTTGAGCATCTAAAACTTAAATCAGAACAGGCAGCAGTTAGAGTTTATCCTATCGGCAGCATCACCCAGGACAGTAAAGGAGAGGTACTTTCGGAGATTGGAACCCTTGCTAAAACTGGAGTTAAGGCACTTTCGGATGACGGCAATCCGGTCATGAATTCGGAAATCATGCGGAGAGCAATGGAATATGCATCAGCCTTTGACCTGCCTGTAATTGACCACTGTGAAGATGAAAATTTATCACAGGATGGAGTAATGCACGAGGGGTATCACTCGACAATCTTTGGGCTAAAGGGAATTCCGGCAGCAGCTGAGGAAATTATGGTGGCCCGGGATATAGTTCTGGCAGAGATGACAGGGATTCACCTTCATATTGCCCATCTGAGTACAGAGGGCAGTTTAAATCTGGTTAAAGAAGCCAAGGCCAGGGGTGTTAATGTAACTTTTGAAGTAACCCCTCACCACCTGCTTTTGACTGATAAGGCGGTTGAAAATTACAATCCGGATACTAAAGTTCACCCTCCACTGCGTTCAGAAAGAGATAAAAAGATGCTGGTTGAGGCTTTAAAAGCCGGAGAGATTGATGTGCTAGCAACAGATCATGCTCCCCATACTTTTGAAGATAAGCTGGGAGAGTTTGATTATGCAGCTTTTGGAATTTCCGGTCTGGAAACAGCACTTTCACTTTTATATCATAATTTTATAAAAGAAGATATTATTGACTGGAATGAGCTGCTCAGAATGTATTATTACAAGCCGGGGGAAATATTGAAGATTGAATCTGAAGGTTTAAAACAGGGAGCTAGAGCTGATCTATTAATTTTCAATCCTGAGTGTGAATGGACAGTTGATAAAAATAAATTTAAATCTAAGGGGAAAAATACACCATTTGCCGGCCAGAAGTTAACTGGTAAAAATGAAATCACTTTTGTCGGTGGTAAAATGGTTTATGATGACCGGGGAGGCAAAAATGAAATACTTTATTGATCATTTACAGGAAAAAATTGAAGCAAAAGACTCGAGAATCTGTGTTGGCCTTGATCCCCATCTGGATCTGCTGCCGGAAAAGGTGCTGGCAGCTGAATTATTAGAAGATCTGGAAGCAAATCAGGAAGAAATAGCTGCAGCTGTTTTAACTTTTAACAAAAATATAATTGATGCAGTAGCTGATATGACAGCAGTTGTAAAACCGCAGATGGCCTTTTATGAAAAACTTGGAGTGCCGGGAATGAAAGCTCTCTGGCAGACAATGGCTTATGCTAAGGCAAAGGATTTAATTGTACTGCTTGATGGTAAGCGTAATGATATTGGATCTACAGCAGGAGCTTATGCAGAGGCTTATCTAGAAAATAAAAATATAGAGATAGATTCGATAACAATTAACCCTTATTTAGGCAGTGATGGAATATTACCATTTTTAAGAAATAAAGAGCGAGGAGCTTTTGCCCTTTTAAGAACTTCGAATCCATCTGCTGTTGACCTTCAGGATCTTAAGCTCGATGACGGCAGAACAGTTTATCAGGCAGTTGGTGATTTTCTGCAGGAACTGGGCAGTGATTATCTTGGTGAATGTGGGTATTCTAATCTGGCAGCAGTAGTTGGAGCAACTTATCCTAAAGAATTAAAAGAGATTAGAGCCCAGCTTGATTCAGTATTTTTCTTAATCCCTGGTTTTGGAGCTCAGGGTGGAGGAGCAGCAGACATTAAAGCTGGTTTTGATGAGGATGGCAGAGGTGCAGTTGTTAACTCTTCCCGCGGTATTAATTTTGCCTATCGTAAGGATGAATATGCTCACTTTGGAGCAGATAACTATGCTAAGGCAGCAAGAGCTGCAGCAGAGAAAATGAAAAATGAAATCAATGAAGTTGTGAAATAAATTACTTTAACCAGGTCCAAAACAGTTGTTTTGGACCTGGTACCAAGGAGGCAAAAATGTTTAAAATTATTGCTAATCGAGAGGTTGGACCTGGAATTTTTCAGCTGGTCTTAAATTATGATCAGCTGCCGCAGAATCCGAAGCCGGGACAGTTTTTTAATATTAAAGTAAGTCAGCCAGGAAGTGATGATCCACTTTTGAGAAGACCTTTTAGTATCTTTGATTTTGATGCAGCTGAAAAAAAGGTGGAATTTATCTATCGAGTTGTCGGCAAAGGAACAAAAATTTTATCTGAGTTAGAAGCAGAAACTGAACTTGATGTGCTGGGACCTCTTGGAACTCCATTTTCTCTCAATGAAAACAAAGGTAATGTGCACTTGATTGGCGGAGGAATGGGAATTGCTCCTTTATATTACTTATCTAAAAAATTAAAAAGCAGAAACCAGAAGGTTTATCTGGGGGCAGCAAATCAGGCAGAGCTTGAATTTTTTGCAGAAAAGTTTAAAGGGCTGGGCGTAGAATTGCATCTGGCAGCAATGGAGGAAAAACTTGAGATCAAAGGATCTGCTCTGGTACTTTGGTTAAATTATCTGGAAAAAAACATTCCTGATTATGTCTATACCTGTGGCCCGGAGAAGATGCTGGCAGCAGTGGAAAAAGAAGCTCTTAAAAATAATATTGGCGGTCAGCTTTCAGTCGAAAAAAGAATGGGCTGTGGAATTGGTGTCTGCTTATCCTGCAGCTGTGAAACAAAGGCTGAAGATGAAAGTAATAAACGAGCCTGTGTGGAAGGGCCGGTATTTGGCCTGGGGGAGGTAGTACTCAGTGCCTGAAAACTCAATCGAGACAAAGCAAAAATTAACTAAATCTGAACTGAACTTATCTGTAGTAATGAAGTCCCAGCAGCAAACAGAGGAAAAAAATTTAAATTTAAAAAATCCATTAATTACAGCCTCCGGTACCTGTGGAAATGGAAAGGAACTGGCAGATTTTTATGATATTAATCAGCTGGGAGCTTTTACAACTAAAGGAATTACAGTTGAAGCTCAGCCAGGAAATAAGACTCCTAGAATTGCAGAAACTTCAGCTGGGATTATTAACTCCATTGGCCTGGAAAATCCGGGAGTAGAAAGTTTCATTGAAGAAATACTGCCGGAGACTAAAAATTATACTCTGCCTATTTTAGCCAATATTTCTGGCTACAGTGAGCAGGATTTTATTAACATGGCGGAGAAATTAGAAGGTAGAGCAGAATTAGCAGGAGTCGAGGTTAATCTTTCCTGTCCCAATATTAAGGGTGGAGGCATGGTTTTTGGAACGGATCCAGAAAAAGTATTTGAGATTACAAAAAAAGTGAGAGAAATTTATTCTGGCTACATTATAGTTAAGCTGACTCCCAACATTACTGATATCACAAAGACTGCTCTGGCAGCAGAAGAAGCTGGAGCAGATGCGGTGGCTATGATTAACACACTTTCGGCAATGAAAATTGATATTGAGCGACAGCAGCCGCTTTTAGCTAATACTTTTGGCGGCTTATCCGGCCCAGCAGTGCGACCGGTAGCAGTAAAGATGGTTTATCAAACTTATAAAAAACTGGAGATTCCGATTTTAGGCCTGGGTGGAGTCCAAAGCGGCAGTGATGTAATAGAATTTATGCTGGCCGGTGCCACAGCAGTGGGAATTGGGACAGTTAATATGATTGATCCAGCCGCCGGTCCCAGAATAATCGAAGAGATCAAAGAATATATGTTGAGACACCAGATTAAAAATCTAAGTTCAATTATTGGGGCAGCTCATTAATTTTAATTATTTTTTTAAATTTAACAATCAGGAGTGGATTAAATGACAAAAGAAGAAATCAGAGAATTATTAGTAGAAACAGATGTGATCCAGGAAGGCCATTTTGTACTGAGCTCAGGCCGCCATGCTGATATCTATATGCAGTGTGCTAAGGTTTTGCAGTATCCTGAACACGCTTCAACTCTGGCAGCTGAAATTGCAGCTAAGTGGGAAGATGAAGAAATAGATGTGGTCATTGGGCCGGCACTGGGTGGAGTAGTATTATCCTATGCGGTAGCAGAAGAGCTGGGAGTTCGCTCAATTTTCAGCGAGCGCAAAAATGGTGAGATGAAGATCAGGCGCGGCTTTGAATTAAAGCCGGGAGAAAAGGTGCTGGTAGTAGAAGATGTGGTGACAACTGGTGGCTCAGTTAAGGAAGTACTGGCAGTTTTAGAACAGCTTGATGTAGAAATAGTAGGATTAAGCTCAATCGTTGACCGCAGTAATGGTCAGGTCAAATTTAACTACGATTTCAAAGCACTACTTCCGGTCGATATCAAGTCATATAAGGCAGGACAGTGCAAATTATGTGAGGAAGGTGTAGCTATTACCCGTCCTGGCAGTAAAGAAAAATAAAATAAAGATTAAAATTATAATTTAATAAATCAAAGTAATTTAATTCTCGCTTCAGCAGGCGGGAATTTTTCTTTTATATTAAAGTGATTTGATAAGGATTGTCTGCAGTCAACAAAAATAATTAGAAAACTTAGCTTGTGAATATAAAGACAAAATCTTAGAAGCAATGTATAATTATAACTGTAATCTATTTGTGAAATTATTATTATATTCACAGAGAAAAAATTTAATTAAAATTCAAGGAGGAATAATTTATGGCAAGTGAAGCAGCAGCCGCTAAAAAAAGTAACTGGCTGAAAATCATTATTTTTGTTGCAGTAATTGCAGCTGTAGTAATTGCAGTGAGACAATTGGGGTATATGAAATATTTACAGAGTCCTCAATTATTAAAGGAAGCAATTGATGGGCTTGGTTTCTGGGGGCCAGTAGTATTTATTCTTTTATGGGTTGCTTCGGCAGCATTTTTAGCCGGCAAATATGTTGCCAGAGATATGGTAAAGGGGCTTGTTGAAAGTAACCCTAAACTTAAAAAGATTGATGAAGGTGTAAAAAAAGAGGGCTGGCGTTTTGTAATGCTCACAAGGCTTGTACCAGTTTTCCCTTATAACGCCCAGAACTATGTTTATGCTATGACAGCAATTAAATTACCAATTTATGCTTTAGCAACTTTTGTTTTCATGCTGCCTGGATGCTTTGCTTTTTCATTTGCGGGTGGAGCAGTATCGGCTGGAGGCAGTCCAACAACAATTATTGCCTATCTGGCAGTAGCAGGTGTGGCTTTATTTGCAATTTCTTTAATTCCCAAATATTTAAAGAAAAAGCACGGCGATGTATTAGAAGAAGACGAATAGATAATAATTTATTGAGCTCCCTTTTAATTAGGGGAGCTTTTTTGTTTGCAATTAAGCTGTTAAATCTTTATAATTAAAAGCAGAAATTAAAATTATAGAAGGAGCAGTGATAATAAATGCAAAATTATGATTTTGTTCATTCCTGTATTCGGGTTATGGATTTAGAAAAGTCAATTGACTTTTATCAAAATGCTTTAAATTTAAAGGAAAGCAGGCGTAAAGATTTTCCGGAGGCGGAATTTACTCTGGTATATCTTACAGATCAGAATGAGAGTTTTGAGCTGGAGTTGACCTATAATTATGATCGAGAAGAACCATATACGATTGGTAACGGCTACAGCCACATTGCAGTAGTTGTTGATGATTTAGAAAAATCTTATCAGCGCCACAAAGAGGCCGGTTATCAGGTTGGAGATTTAAAAAGTTTAAGTGATGATTCAGCAGGATATTATTTTATTACAGATCCAGATGGTTACAGGACTGAAGTTATAGCGAGATAATAGGGTACCGGGTACTTGTAAAAAAATGGAATTTAAAACAAAAAAACAATCCGTAAAAACAGCTCAACTTCTGGCAGCAGAGCCAGTGGTTGAGCTTATTTTATCTTTTTATCTACAATTTTTTTAAATTCTTTTAATTCATCTAAAGTTTTTTCCGACTCTGATTTCTGGTAAAGATAATTCCAGTCAATATCTTCATAGTTCAAATAAATCATACCTACAATCCATTCTTGATCGGCATATTCTTTCCAGAACTTATATCTATTTAGTCTGTCAATAATTATATCTTCAATACCTATGATATAGGCTTTTAAACCTTCAATTTCAATTTCATTTACTTTATCATAATCACCAGCAAGGTCTGAACCTGGAATTTCCAGGGCAAAATCAAACTGCTTATAGGTCCAGTATTTGCCTTCCTTTTTAAACCCTAAATCTTTAATAATTGGGTCAATTTCTTTAATATTGGCTGGAGTTACCAGATCAACATCCATAGTGCTGTAACCACCAGCTGTATAGAACTCTACTGCCTGACCTCCAACAATTATCGGTCGAATATCAATTTCCTTTAAAGCTGCAGTAATTACTGCTACAAGAGCAATATTTTGATAAAATTTATCTTTATTAGATTTGGTTATTTTTTGGATCTTATTTTTAAGCAGTTGTTTGTCCATAATATCCTCCAAATTCTCTAAAAAGATGACTGGTAAGGTCAAAATATCAACTTATTTAAATTTATATTTGTGAGGTCCAGTTTTTTCAATCATTTTTTCTTTTCTATTTTTTGCGAGTTCATAGAGTAAAAATTGCTTATTCTGATTGCGGCTGCGTTTGGAGTTAGCTCTTTGTTTTAAAAGCTGATCTCGAAGTTCTAAAATATCTATTTTTGCTTCTTTTCGTTTTTTATCATATTTTTCAAAATTAATTTTGCGCATTTTACTGACCTCCTGAGTTAATAAT
>Ga0163227_100488_pt1 | contig 9189 bp, 6 predicted proteins | sample MSEWel2016_09_14_2_FD_113148 | JGI IMG/M metagenome (GOLD analysis project Ga0163227, IMG submission 113148) | Subsurface microbial communities from deep shales in West Virginia, USA - MSEEL Well Study Marcellus 5H_2016_09_14 ...
GGCTGGTCAGATAAAACTGCCAGGGAAGCATCATTTCCCATCGAGCCAATTGGATCGACTCCATCCCGGGCCATCGGAATTAAAATCTTCTGCAGGTCCTCATAACTGTAGCCGAAACTCTTCTGCAGTTTGACCAGGCCACTGGATTTTGAATCCGTCGCGTTTATTGCTGTCTCTTTTTTAGCAGGCGACTGATTTTTTGAAGCTTCTATTTTTAAATCTTTCAATTCTATCAGCTCTTCTTTTAGCCATTTTCCGTAGGGCTCTGCTGCTGCAATCTCTGCTTTCAGTTCCTGGTCATTAATTATTCTTCCTTTTTCCGTATCTAAAAGCAGCATTTTACCTGGCTCCAGGCGCTGTTTGCTGACAACTTTCTCCTCCGGCAGCTCAAGTACACCGACCTCTGATGATAAAATTAAGAGATCATCATCTGTCAGATAATAGCGGGAAGGACGAAGACCATTGCGGTCCAGCACAGCTCCCACCTGGGTACCGTCAGTAAAGGCCATTGCGGCCGGGCCATCCCAGGCTTCCATAATCGTACTGTGGTAATGATAAAAGTCGCGCTTCTTTTTTTCCATCTCTTCGTTGTGCTCCCAGGGCTCTGGAATCATCATCATCACCGAATGAGCCAGTGAGCGACCGTTTAAAGCTAAAAACTCCAAAACATTATCAAAACGCGCTGAATCACTGCCTTCAGGAGCAATAACCGGCAGCAGCTCTTTTAAATCATCGCTGAAAATATCACTGGCAAAGATTCCTTCCCGGGCCCGCATCCAGTTTTGATTACCCAGCATGGTATTGATCTCACCATTGTGGATTAGATAGCGATTGGGATGAGCCCTTTCCCAGGAGGGAAAGGTATTGGTGCTAAAGCGTGAATGCACTAAGGCAATCGCAGTTTTAAGCTCCGGCTGACTTAAATCCGGGAAAAATCCTTCCAGCTGCCCGGGAGTTAACATTCCCTTATAGACTAAGGTGCGGCTGGAGAGAGAGGCAAAATAGAGCTCTCCTTTATACTCCGAGTTACGAATCTTATTTTCAATTTTTTTGCGGATCAAATATAATTTGCGTTCAAAATCTATTCCCTGCTCTACTTCTTTAGACTTCTCAATAAAAATTTGATAAAAATCTGGCATAACTTCTAAGGCTGATTTTCCTATTTCTGCTGTCTGAACGGGAACTTTCCGCCAGCCAATAAGTTTTTGTCCTGTTTCTTCTACAACTTCTTTAACAATTGCCTGAACTTTTTCTCGCTTCTCTTCTTCTCGGGGCAGAAAAACCATTCCTGCTCCATATTCTCCTTTTTCTGGGAGAGATACTCCCTCAGTCTCCATCTGCTGCCTCAAAAAGCTGTCAGGAAGCTGAATTAGGATACCGGCACCATCACCAGTATTCTCTTCACTACCACTTGCTCCCCGGTGGCTTAAATTGACCAGGACTTCTAAGGCCTGCTCAACTATCTGATGCGACTTTCTACCTTTAATATGGCTTACAAATCCCATACCACAGGCATCATGTTCAAATTCTGGACTGTACAATCCCTGCTTCTCAGGCATCTTTGTAAAAGTCATATAAATCATTCCTTCTCTCTTAAATTAGTTTGTGCTTAATTTCTCTTAAACCAGGTCCAAATATATAATATATATATCTTTTTGGTGTACTATTCAGTATAGAGCTAAAGATGATAACTGTAAATAGATTGCCGACTTTCTATCCTTGTATACAGGGATTATATTTTTAAATTAAGCAGAGAAGCCTAAAAAACCTGCAGGAAATCACTCCTGCAGGCTTTTTACTTCCTATTCTTTTTTTAATCCACTCACTCCACCAGAACCAGATACTTAAGCGTCTTTTTCGCCTCATCACCACTTCTGGCAAGCTCAAAAGTCAAAAGCTGATAACCGGCTTCCAGGCCGCGAAAAGTCCAGCTTTTTATTCCTCCCTGTCCGACAAGCTGCCGGGAGCTTTCGGCTTCAGATTCTTCACTTTCTGAATCGGAAGTTAGTGGTTCATATTCTTCTTTCAAAAGCTGCAGATTTTCAGCAGCTGATTCATTCAAATGCCAGCGGTAGCCGGTGCTTGGATTCTCATATAACTTGATCTCTATGACCTCTTCTACACTTAATTCTCTCAGACTCACAGCGGAACTAATTCCACTCAGTAAAATTAGAATTACTGTCAGGAGTATAAGTTTTAAAGCCAGATTTTTAAATAAGTTTTTCAATAATAGTCACCTCTGCTCTCTATTTGATCGAAATCTCTTCGACCCTGCTCTGGTAGCCGTCATCATAACCAACCACCGTATTTGCATGGTCTAAATAGGGATCACTGTAATTGCTGACTGTCCAGATTCCACTAGCAGTGTATTGAGTACTGTCAATGGCAGCTGAAAGCAAATAGCCCTGATCCAGAAGATCTTTGACCGCCTCAATATCTGTATAGTTATTAATCTGCAGATAATAAATCGGATATTCAACCCGGTGAGCGGCAGCAGTTCTCCAGGCTGCTTCACTTCCCCAGCTTAGATATTCACTGTCATCAGCAGGCATCTCCGCCCAGCTGGCTGTCCCAAGATTAGCAAGCATCATCAAATTATCAGTATAATAACTGCCTCCATCCTGACCATCATTAACCAGTTGATAAATAAAGTCTGGACTCATCAACCGGCTCTGATCTACACCACTTACAGAATCAGCACTCAGATCCCAGCCCTGATCTCGAGCCTGATAAAAGCCCAGCATATAATAAACTGTACTCCAGGAAGCACAGGATCCCTCAGTCCCCTGATTACCTACCGGGGGAAAGTGCTGAGAAGCAGAGTGGTCAAGATTAGCTTCCCCGGCAACCTTGATTTCATCATCTGCGAGAGTCGTGCTGTCAAGAGTTTTAACTATTCCGCTTTCCAGAGCATCTTTCATCTCTGCAGCAGAAAGCTCCTTTAAACCTCTGCCAAAATCAGCATCCGAACTGCTGCTGTTACTCTGAGCCCTGATATTTTTCTCCCTTCGGCTCCTCCAGTCAGCTTCAGTATAATCTCTGACATATCTATCCAGCCCGGAACTGCTTAAAGCCTGAGCCGAAACACTGCTTTCAACCGTCACATTCATCTTGAAGCTTTTAGAACTGCCGGCTCCAATTTTTTCTGAACTCAGATTGGCGCTGTAGGTATTATCAGGATCCCCGGGATAATCTGAATACTCTTCTATTTCCCAGTTATTTAAAAAGATATCACTTGTGCCTGAATTATTAATTGTGAAAGTTATTTCGCCACTTATCGGCAGCAGACTTGAAATATCAAGAACCAGATTACTGTCGGGGAAAGCGGAATCTCCAGCCTTATAATTCGCCTCTATATAATTCATGCTGCCGTCATAGTCATAGGGAGCATCAGTTGGATAAAGCTTTTTCTCGCCTTCAGCAGTCTCAAAGCTTATTTCTACATCCTCTCTGGAAGCTGCCTCGATTTCAAATACAGCCAGTGCTTCCGGCTGATACTGGTCCCGGGGAGCAATTAAATATAAATCAAGATTATTGGCAATAGCCGCCTCATAACTGATATAGTGGGAGCCATCATTAAAGGCACCCCAGCTGTCACCCCAGGAATTAATCAGCTTGAAGACTCCATTTTCATCTGTTTCGCCAGTGTCACTCTCATCTTCTGCTTCAAAAACGGCAGTTACTTCCTTAGGACTTGTATTATCTATGTATTCAGGGTTATTGGTGCCGCTTAAATCACCTTCCCAGTGGGAAAAATCATGGCCTTCAGCTGCCGCAGCGATTAATTTAGTGGTAGTCTGATCCTGCTCGGCTTTGGTCACCTCACCTGAACCTTCAGTACTGACGATTACATTACTGCTGCTGCCGGTGTCAGTTATGCCTGCATCACCTGCAATATCGCCTCCATTTGAACAGCCGGTCACTACACTTAACAATAATACAAATAAAACAATTAGTTTGAACGTTTTCTTCATTTACTAGTATATACCTCCGTAGTTGATTTGATAGTATGACTCTAAATATTGTATTTTTTGATACATATATAAAAAAGCTGTAGAGATATCTCTCTACAGCCATAAATTTCTTTGCTACCTATTCTCTTTTTCAAAAACCGTAATGATGCTCTGCCAGGCGGCCCTGATATGGTCTTCAGCACATTTACGGGCTCGATCCGCATCTCCGCTGGCGATTGCCTCAGCCAGCTCCTTATGCTCGGCTAAAAACTCCTTCATCCTGCCCTGGCGGGAAAAACTGCTGCGCCTAAAGCGGGTTGCCTGCTCAAAAAGTGTATCTAAAAACTTCTCCAGCCACTTATTATTGGAGGCTTCCTTAATTATCCGGTGAAAGGCGACATCAACCCGGATACAGCCCCGCTGGTCATTGTGCTCAATGCAGTCCTCCAGCTCCCGGGTATATTCCTTTAACAGCTCTTTCTGCTTTTTGTCAATATTCTGGGCGGCCAGATAGGCAGCCAGCCCCTCCAGCTCGGTTCTGAGCTGAAAAATATCGTCGATTTCCTTTTTGGTCTCAATTCCGGCCACAAAAACACCCTGCTGGGGAATAATATTAATCAGTTCCTCCTGCTCGAGCATCCTAAAGGCCTCTCTGACCGGAGTTCTGCTGACACTTAGCTCATCGGCAATCTCCATCTCAGTAATCTTTTCTCCGATCATCAGCTCTCCCTTTAAAATGGCCTCTCTGAGCACCTTGTAGACCTGTTTTCTTAAGGGTTCATAACTGTAAGAATCAATTGCACTTAAATTAAATTTACTCATTCTCTAACACTTCCTTCTTAATTATAGCTCTGAAGGCTCGATCCCCACACTCTCTAGGAACCGCTCAAAGCCCTTATATCCTATTGAATTATTCTTATAAACACCGGCATCCTCAAGCACCCGGCTGAATTTATTAGCAACCTCGACTTCAACAACCTGCTCGGCTTCTTCTTCACTTAAATTGATTCCGTATTCCTTTTTCAGCTCCGCGATCCAGTCTAAATGTTTTTCCAGACCTTCCTTTGCTTTCAGCTCTTCCAGCTCCAGATCACCACTTAGATAACTTGAAATCCAGTTCAGCTCTGTTTTCAGACGGCCGGGCAGAATAGCTCTTCCCATAACCTCAATCAGGCCGATATTTTCCTTTTTAATATGGTGTAAATCTGCATGGGGATGAAAAATCCCAGCCGGATATTCTTCACTCTTCCGATTATTTCTGAGCACCAGATCCAGCTCATAGACTCCATCCTTTTTACGGGCAATAGGAGTAATTGTGTTGTGGGCCTTCTGTTTGCCGTCAACCTGAGAAAAAGCCAGAATATCAAGATCCGGGTCAGAATACTGACGCCAGTTTTCTAAAATTTTGGCAGCCAGATTGATAATATCTTCTCTCACTTCAGCTTTGAGTCTAATCACTGACATCGGCCACTTAACCCGGCTAATTTCAACCTCGGGAAAGGTGGGATGCTGATAAAATTCTTCCGCCTCTGCCTCTTCCATCGGGAAGATATGGCGGCCTCCCTGGTAGTGGTCATGGTTTAATATTGAGCCACCAACCAGCGGCAGGTCAGCATTGGAGCCGATAAAATAGTGGGGCAGCTGGTCAATAAAGTCCAGCAGCACGGCAAAAGTATTTTTATCGATCTGCATGGGAATATGTTCTTTATGGAAAACTATACAGTGTTCATTGTAGTAAACATAGGGTGAATACTGTAAAAACCAGTCTTCATTCTGCAGTTTTAAAGGCACAACCCGGTGGTTCTGACGGGCCGGATGACTAAAAGTTCCCGGGTAGCCAACATTCTCCAGGCAGAGATAGCACTTCGGATAATTGCTCTGCGGCTCTTCCTTGGCCCTTGCAATCTCATCCGGGTCCTTTTCCGGTTTTGATAAATTAATAGTAATCTCAATCTGACCGTATTCACTCTCGGCCTTCCAGTTTAAATCCCTGGCAATTCTGGCCTGACGAATATAATTACTGGCCTTAGCAAAATGATAATACTCATTGGTCGCCCTTCTGATCCCTTCTCTTTCGGCGGTCTCATAAAAACGGCGGCCAATCTCAGACTGGCGGGGGGTCATTGCGCCCATGATTCTGGTATCCAGAAGATCTCTTTCTGTAACCCGATCCTCAATCAGTCCCTTTTCAACAGCAAAATCCAGTAGGGGATCCAGTAAAACCTGCGGCTCAGCCGGAACTTCAAAATCATCTTCAGTTAAAGCCGGCTCCGGGCTCTCCTTAATCCCGAGAATATCTCTGATCTGATTGCGGGCTGCCACTCGATCCCAGTCGCCCAGCAGATCATTAACCTCTCCATATACCAGTAACTTTTCTATTAGCTGATTAACTTTTCCTATCTCCACAATTCAACCTCCTGTCAGTAATGACTGTAAAAAATCAAATTCCTTTAGTTATCAAAATTATTTTAAAGCAGCTTAAAATTCTTATTGTTATTATTGTATTTGATTTCAGCCAAAAAATCCAGTTATCTGAAGAATTTTATGTGAAAACCTTACTAAAGTTTAACAACTTTCTCTTCTGCAGCCGATCTGCGCATGGCATCCATAACCTCAAGATTGGCATATGTTTCCTCTTCCACCTTCAGCGGCACCTCTTCCTCATAGAGCAGAGCTCTGGCAAAGGCTTCCACTTCCAGCCGGTACTGGGCTCCGGTCTCAACCGGTATTCTCTCTACCTCACCATTTTTGTCCAGCAGAAAATAATTATCCTCCAGCCAGGAGAAAAAGCCGGGAATTCGAATTATCCCTTCAGTTCCAACAACTTCGAGGTCCTGCTCGTTGTAGGAATTAAGGCTGTAATAGAGGCTGGCAAAGGCTCCACCTTCAAAATAGAGGGTAGCACTACCGCTTAAGTCAACTCCCTCAGCTGTTTCTTTTTGAAAGAAGTTGGCAACTTTGGTCGGCATACCTCCCATTAAATAGCGAGAAATATTGACTGTATAACAGCCGATATCATTTAAGGCTCCTCCATCCAGCTCCGGACTGAGGCGGATATCACCGGTGCGGTCACTGATATCAAAGGCAAAATTACTTTTGATCTCCTTAATCTCACCAATAACACCATCATCAACCATTTCCTTAAGCTTAATCACAAAGGGCTGAAAGCGGTACATAAAGGCTTCCATCAGCTTAACTCCATTTTTCTCAGCTGCTGCAAACATCTCTTCTGCCTCTTTTTTGCTTTTACCGGAAAGTGGTTTTTCGCATAAAATATCTTTGCCTGCTTCTGCTGCCTTAATGGTCCATTCCTTATGCAGGCCGTTGGGCAGTGGAATATAGACTGCTTCTATCTCCTCATCTGCCAGCAGCTTATCGTAATCATCATAATAAACTGCAGCCCCAAATTCTTCCGCAAAATCAGCCGCTTTTTCCTTACTCCGGCTGGCAACAGCATGTAATTCTGAATTATCTGCTTCCAGGATTCCCGGAATAACCGCCTTGCGAGCAATATTGGCACAACCTAAAATTCCCCATTTAATCTTTTTCATTATTAAATCACTCCTTAGATTACTGATTTTCGATTTGCTGGTCAATTAGAACCTGTAAAAAATATCTTCAAATTATAGTTTAAAAAACTCTTAGAGCTGAAGAGTTGCTTTATAATTAATTCTTGAAAAATCATTCAATTCCTTTACAGCGAACTGATTTCAGCCAGAAATTCTTCTCTCTCTTCAAATTTTGCAAGCTTTCAGGCTTAATCAAAGCTGCTTTGCTGGCTGATAAGATAAAACTCAGCCCCTAAAGACTGAGTATATCTTTATCTATATTCTAATTTCAGTCAGAAATTATCCTTTAACTGAGCCGGCCAGCATACCTTTAATAAAGTAACGGCCAAAAATTATATAGACTAAAAGAGTTGGCAGAGCTGTGATAATTGCTCCACTCATCTGTACATTCCACTCAACAACCTGACTTCCGGCCAGATTGGTCAGGGCCACCGTAATCGGCTGACTCTGAGTGTCAGTTAAAGAGACGGCAAAGAGAAATTCATTCCAGATATTTGTAAACTGCCAGATAAAGACAACCACAAAGGATGGAATGGAAATTGGAAAAAAGATGTGGCGGTAAATACTGAAAATATTAGCTCCATCAACTTTAGCTGCCTCGGTCAAAGCATCAGGTACATCCTGATAATAATTTCTGAACATTAAAGTAGTGATCGGCAGTCCGTAAACAACATGGACCAGAATCAGACCCGGAATTGAGCCGTAAAGCCCGATTGTCTGCATAAACTGCACCAGCGGGAAAAGCACACTCTGATAGGGAATAAACATTCCAAATAAAATTAAAGCAAATAGTGTATCAGAGCCTTTAAACTTCCAGTGGGATAAAACATAGCCATTCATTGAGCCCATAATCGCTGAAAGCAGAGTCGCCGGGATTACCAGATAAAAACTGTTTAATACATTGGGAGCCAGTTTGACAAAGGCCTCTCTAAAGCCTTCAAATGAAAGGGAAGAAGGCAGCTGCCACATCGTATTAATCGATACTTCCGAAAAACTCTTTAAACTGGTAGATAAAAGTACATACATCGGGATCAGAAAAAACACAGCAAAGGCAATTAAAATAGCATATCTAAGTACTTTTTCGCGAGTTGTCATTTTATCATCCATTGCTTACTCCTCCTTAAAGCTGTTGACCAGGTATGGAATAATCAGCAGTCCTACCATCATTAAGAGCACAATCGCAATTGCTGAACCTGTTGAATAACGATTGGATCTAAAGGTGGCCTCAAACATATAGACTGCAGGGATATCAGTTACATTGTTTGGTCCACTACCTGTCATTGCATAGATTAGAGCAAAGGCTTTTAGTGAAACATGAGCCAGTACTATAATCGCCGAAAGAGTAATTGGCTTTTGAATTGGAAATAGTATTTTAGTAAAAACCTGCCATTTGCTGGCTCCATCAATCCGAGCTGCTTCGATCAGCTGCTGGTCAATTCCGCGCAGACCAGCAAGCCACATGGCCATTGTATAACCGGAGTACTGCCAGACAGCAGCAATAATAACTGCAATCAGGGCAACATTAAAGCCCATAAAACTTGAGGTGCTGGTAAACCAGCCCCACTGCAGAGCATCCAGCCCCAGCTGTTCAAAAAGTAGATTGATCCCGCGGGGATTATCAGGCAGACGGCCGGGAGCAAAAATCCAGCGCCAGACTGTACCGGTTA